>OQVU01000346.1_pt1 | contig 16874 bp, 17 predicted proteins | sample 1691611 | NCBI WGS metagenome assembly OQVU01 (sample SAMN03418272, study PRJEB22391) | human gut metagenome | biome: human-gut; feature: organic feature; material: feces | host: Homo sapiens | place: Tanzania | collected 2013-01
TTAATTTATCGGCTGTTTGCACCTTAAATCTGCTCCTTTTTCTGTGTCGTTTTACACACTCATTTTAATACCATTACATATAAAGGACATAAAAATGGTATGCCTACTATAATAAATGCAGCAAAAGAAGTAGGATATAATCAGGAATAAGGAAGCTAAAGTAGGAAAGGAAGGACCTGATTTTACTTGTAAAATCATATATTTCGAATATTAACTACATTAGAGTAAGTAGTTTGAAGAATAAACTAGAAGCCTCAAAAAAGGCTATATTATCAGCATTATTTTTCATGCACCTGCTTTAGCACCTTATTCTGTATTTTATTATGAACAAAAAGTATGAGCCATTCACAAAAGAGTCTATTCTCTCAAAAATGATAAATAAGCGAGTAAAATCTGCGAAACGAACACATGATAGATATATATTAAGTAATTACACAGTAAGTAAAGATAATAAAAAAGAAATACAAGACGAAATTTGTAAATACATGCCGTCAAGAAAAAAATGGATATCTTTAGGTGAATCAAAAAGAAGAAAAGAAGTTAATTCTAATAAGTCAGGAAATCAAATCTGTTTTTCTTCAATCGATTCTGTAAAAAAAAATAAGAAACGTCTTGAACTCACAATTATAAAAGATTCAAGTTTAGCTATAAAACCAAAATATTTTTCTGATTTAAATCAATTTATTGATGATATTATTGAAGATTTTAACCATGATAAGTTAAGAGCTAAGCCCTTTGTCCAGACATTTTGTCTGAAAAATAACGAATTTTATGCAGCCATCTTGTTGATGATTGCCGAAGGAAAACTTCCTTCCCTGTATACTTCGTCAGGAGTCTTGTAATCCAAGCCCTGATGAATTCTTTCATTGTTGAAGAACCTCACGAATTCTCCAAGCAGATTTCGGAGTTCTTCTTCGGATCTGTAATCCTGGAGAAAAATCCATTCATATTTCAAAGTACGCCAGGTTCGCTCTACAAAGATGTTGTCCTTGCATCTTCCGATTCCGTCCATGCTGATTTCAACATTGTAGGATTTCAGAAGCCCGATGAACTCTCCGCTGGTATACTGGGAACCGCAGTCCGTGTTGAATACTGCCGGAACCCCGTATTTCTCAAAGGCTTCCCTCACGCATTCCAGGCAGAAATCTGTCCTCATGCTGTCCGAAAGCCGCCAGCTCAGAATCTTCCGGCTGTACAAATCAATCACGGCCGTAAAATACATCATGCCCCATGGAGTCTTGATGTAAGTGATGTCTGTCGCCATTACCTGATTCGGGAACGCGATGAACTTGTTCCGCAAGAGGTACGGGAATTTTCCGTATGGCGCTTTTCCGCTTCTTGTGGTCTTGAAGACAGGCTTCTGGCCTTTGATTCCAAGTTCCTTGTACAGGTTGCGGATAAACTTTTCTCCAGCCCAGTCGTACCCGAGTCTTTTCAGATGCTTTGACATCTTTTTGTAACCATAGGTACTGTGAGTTGACCACTCATTGATTACAATTTTTGCACGATTGAGCCTTGTTTTGTTTTCCCCAGCCTTCTTTTTCTGTCGTTCTGCTTCAAATCTGCGGTGCTCATAGTAAGTTGCCCGTGAAAGTTTCAGTATCCGGCACTGTTCAAGTACAGACAGCCTGACTCCATTTTTGTCATGCATATCTTTTTGAACAAGCTGCCATGATGCTAGTCCAGATGAAGCTTTTTTTTTAGCAAGTCAACCTCGAGCTGTTTCTTTCCTAATGAGGCGAGCATTTCATCCTGCTTTGCCCGTAGCCTTTCATTCTCTTCACGGAGGGCTTTCTGTTCGTCTGTCGCAAGTTTTCCTTCCAGAAACTGCTCCATCCATTCAGACAGTGTGCTTGGTGCAATGCTGTACTTTGCAGCGACCTCCGCCTCTTTAGCTCTCTTTTTAAGAGCCTCTTTTGCGACTTCGAGTTTGAACTTGTCTGAAAAATCCTTTCTTTTTCTTCCCATGAATTTGTCCTACCTTGACCTTAGCACAAATTCGTTGTTTTTTCTCCTCCGTGTCTAAATCTGAGGCTTATTATATTATCAATAAGAACTCCAAGAATAATACCAAAAAAGAAAGACGAAACTGGGAAAAAGTTGAGACCTCTATGTGTTTTTGAATTAAGAGATAATATTATCCTGCAAGAAGTTAATTCGTTTTTAATACAAAACTGTGATAAATATTTTTGTAACTGTTCTTATGCTTTTAGAGGAAAAATGCAAATAAATGGTAAAATGAAAATTCCAACACACCATGACACTATTGATAAAATCCTCCAATATAGAAACGCACATTTAAATGAAAAAATCTATGTCACAGAATATGATTTAAAAAAATTCTTTGATACGATAGATCATTCCATTATTAGTAAAAAGTTAGACCTTTTATTAGATGAAAAAACCTTACAAATTGATGATTTTTGGAGAACAAGAATAAGGCATGTTTTTGACAATTATTTATCGTGTTATACTTTTTATGATTGTATTTTTTCAAAAAATAAAGATTATAAATATTTAAAAGAAAGTGGTTTTCCAAATGGAGAATTTGAATGGGTTTCTGAATTAAAAAAACAATTTAAAAAGAAAAACTGCAAAAAAAGAATAGGAATTCCACAGGGTGGAGCTTTATCAGGATTTATTGCTAATTTGGTCTTAAACGAAGTGGATCAAAAATTAATGGAATTAAATGATCCAGATTTATTATATCTTCGTTATTGTGATGATATGATAATGTTACATACAAATAAGAAGAAATTAAAGAAAGCTGCTACTATTTATCGCAAAGTTATTAAAAAGAATAAACTATTTGTTCACAAACCCACAAAGATAAAGAAATATGATAAAAATTTTTATGAAAGTAAATCCAGAAGTATTTATATATGGGGAGACATAAAGGAAAATAAAATTCCATGGATTTCTTTTGTAGGATATCAAATAGGTTTTAAGGGTGAGGTAAGGATTAGAAAGCAGTCCATAAAAAAAGAATTGGATAAGCAAAAGAAAGTTGTTGATGATACTATTAAGCAAATTTCAAATAAGCAAATGAAAAATCCTCTAAAAATTATTAGATCGGTAATACAAAGACTACAAGGTATGTCCGTCGGGCATATCAATCTATATTCTTATGATCCAAATCCTTCTTTATGCTGGATTACAGGTTTTTCTAAATTAAATAAAAATAGATTTACTATTCAACAAATGAAAGCTCTAGATAAAAACCGCTGCAAGCAAATTAAACGTCTTTGCAAATATATTGAATACAAAAAAGAAAAAAATCAAAATAAAAATAATGTTCAAAAAGATAATACAAGAGATGATCCAGAAATTATATATTCCGGTAAACCTTTTAGTTATTATGCTTGGATAGAAAAAAAATGAGGAAAATTATAATGAAAACAGATCCAAAGTTAATGAGTATTGAGAGTATTATTCGTTTTGAGAATGATAGGGAAGACATTGTTGTTGATACATGGAATGTATATACTTCAAATCATCTTTTTAAAGAAATCTTTAAAAAGACTGAGAACGATTTCAATTCATATGCAAAAAAGAAAAAAGTCATAAAAATAACTTCGTTAGATACAAAGAAATCAATATACAGATTTTGGAATGGAGCTCCTTTAGGTGCAAAAACAAAAGATACCTTGTTTTTAGATAAATATGCTAAATATGATTTATTAGTCGAGAAAAATAAAAATACTGTAAATATTGTTTTCTCTAAAGGCTCAAAACTAAAGTTTTATTTAAATCATTATGATCACATGGTTAGAGTATCATTTAAGTTAGGTTTATGGTCAGTTATTATAGGAGCCGTATCTTTTATTATTGGTATTATATCAATCTTTTGTTAACAAGCAGGCGTTGCGGGCGGCGTTTGAGCCCGCAGAAGGGGTAGCGGACAAGCCAACAAAGCGGAGAGAAACGGCACTGCTTGCAGGGGCGATTCGTGGAGCGACTTGGCTTGGGAGCGTGGGGAAGGCTTTCCCCTCCTTCTTACAAAATCGAGGAGGTACAACAATGCCAACAGACAATAAAATTGAAATCGTGATTTTTAAGACAGCGGACGAAAAGATTTCTGTTGATGTTCGTTTTGAAGGCGAAACTGTCTGGCTTACACAGGCTCAGCTGGTGGATTTGTATGGTTCGAGCAAGGCAAATGTAAGCGAACATATAAAGCATATTTTTGAGGAAGAAGAGCTTAAAGAAGATTCAGTTGTTCGGAATTTCCGAACAACTGCGGCAGATGGAAAGTCGTATCAGACAAAATATTACAACCTCGATATGATTATCTCTCTTGGTTACAGAATAAAATCCAAGATTGCTACGCAGTTTCGTCAATGGGCAACAAAGCGGCTGAATGAATACATCCGAAAAGGCTTTACGATGGTAAGAAGATGTTTCAACCGAAACAATTATTCGTGGTCGCTGTTATTTTAAGAATCTTTTTATTGCAAATTCCTGAGCATCTAGTAAATTAAATTTATATTTGTTCTTTTCTTTTGAAAATTCTTCTTCAGCTTTAAGATTCCGTTCTTTATCATTATTCGTACCAGATAAATAATAATCTATTTTCGTATCTGTTTGCATTCTTAGATATTCAAGGTATATATAAAACTGATGAGAAACATCGTGTCCAAGAATATATTCATTTTGGCTTATAAACAATTTACTTTCATTCATTTTTAATTCATACAACTTGTATTGCTCTGAAAAGCTAGACTGATATTGAAATGAATATTTATCAAAAGACTTTTCCTCAAGAGTATAAACAAACGCATCACTACATATTTTAGAGGATAACATTTCGACTTCATCTATCTTTTTCCAAATGTCATTCGTTGCATTAATAAATCTCGAAACTGAAAGTTCTGCAATTTTATTTTTAGTTTTTGCATTTTCAAGATTTATATTTATAAGAAAAGCTGCTAACAAAATAAAGATTCCGATAATGCATTTATCTAAAATAATTTGCAAAGTTTTTGATTCATCAAATAATTTTAAAATTTTTTTCATTTAAACATCTCCCTTACCACTCCATTACCAATCAGGTTTGTAAAAACTGTATATTTCTTGTTCTCAAAACGAAGACGGCCTGCTGGTATTGCGGGGCTGATATGCTGTTCTTCTGCAAAATTCCTTATTGCAATTGGAGTGGAAGAAATTGTCAGGCCGGAAGTTTTCCAGATGTTCATAGGAATTAACATTTCTTTTGCATATGTATCGGCTTCTCTTTCAATTGTTTTGCTCATTTCATTTGTAATATCATCAAAGTAAGCGGCATTGTTTTTTGACAGATGTTTTTTTACATGTGCAAGTTCGTGGAAAAGTGTAAACCAGAAAGAGTCGAGGCGGTCATAGCGTAAGGTTAGAGCAATTAAGGGGCTACCATCTGGCATAAGCATTGAAGAACCATCAAGGTGTGATTTTTCAAGATGTTCTTCTATAATAAAATGGATGCCTACTTTATTTAACAATTCTTTTGCAAGCTTTGGACCTTGGTCAAAAACACTGAGTATTGCAAGGTGTGAAAAGAATTGTTCTGTAAGAACATCTTTATCCCATTTTGGCAGTTTTTCTGCAGAGGCAAGATTCATAACTCTTATTCGCCAGGCCATGAGAATGTCATCAAGATTTTCAGATTCTTTATTTTCTGACTTTCTGTTATAACAAAGAGCAACATCCTGAATATTGAAGTTTCCAATAAATTTAATTATCAGTTCTTCCTTTAATTCTTTTGCCTGAGACAGAGTTCCGTCAAAGAAGTTTGTAAACCAACCGCGTTTATACATTTCTGTAAATGGAAAGTTTATTCCATGTTCCATGATAGAAGAGTCTGGTAATTCTTTTCCAGATTCCTGAATAAGAACTTCTGCGGGAATTCCTAAACCTTCGTGAAGTTTGCGAATCATATTAAGGCTAAGAGCTCTTTTTCCGGATAATACTTCTGAAACTTTAGATTTACTTCCAATAAAGGGAATTAAATCTTTGCTTTTAAGTCCTTGCTGTTCCATGCGGAATTTTATTGCAGTCACAGGACTTGGAAGAGCTATAGGGTATTTTTCTTCTTCGTAAATTTCTACAAGCTTTGTAAGGAGTTCCAGTTCGTCACCTGCTGGAGTTCCTGGTTCTGCTTCAAAAATTTCATCAATACGTTTGAGGATTTTTTCATAATCATCTTTTGTCTTTATAAGTTTAATATCGGCCATTAAATTTCCTCCACGTTTATACTGTCGTACTCTTTATGAGTTCCAACAAATCTAATGTATATGATTTTGAATTTGTAATTGATTTTGACAACCAGCCTGTATTTATTTCCACAGATATTAAATACAACTCGGCTACCCTTTAAGATACTGGCAGAACGGTGTTATTATTTCAACAGATAGGGTTCATTTTATAAACTGTGGAGATGTCCTGCCGATTCACCGCATAATGAAGCTTGTTCTGAACCATCTTAAAGAAAGCAATTGATTCTGACGATTTAGGATTATAGTCCACGCTAGTCGCGTACAAGTCCAGAACCTGGCGATACATCACTTTTTCAGAAGAACGGATATCTCGGATGCGGGCTAAAAGCTCTTTCCAATAATCACCGCCGCCAGCCTGCTTGAGCCGCTCATCGTCCATCGTAAAGCCTTTGCGGATGTATTCATTAAGCCGCTTAGTCGCCCACTGGCGGAATTGAGTACCTCTTAACGACTTTACTCTATAACCTACAGAGATAATTACATCAAGATTGTAGTAATTAGTCGGCTTAGTAGAAAAATCGGAATTTCCGATTTTTCTCACGGAACTTTCCTTTTCAAGCTCTCCTTCCTCAAAAATATTCAAGATATGTTCATTTATTGTTGAGCGGGACCTTTCAAACAAGGAGGCCATGTCATCTATTGTAAGCCAAACAGTTTCGCCCTCAAATCGGACATCAATAGAAACAGTATTATCAGAGGTCTTGAAAATTATGATTTCGCTTTTATTTTCTTTGGACATTATCATAAATCTCCTTTTAGATTTTTATCTAGTTTTTCAAAATCCTGATATAAAAATACCAGAATATTCCGCATAATAACTGCATCTTTTGCAGGAAGCTTACATTCTCGCAGGTAATCTGTTATTTCTAATTCAATAAAGTGCATTGCAGCATGAAAGAATACTTTTATCTGAGATAAATCTGTCCTGGTTGATACTGAAAAAGCTGAAGAATGAACATAACTACTGGAATACTTGTATAAAACCGTGAATGAATCTTCTAAATCACATTCTTTTGCAAGTGTTCCAATTTTTCTGTCTTTTTTATTTGGAATTTTGCTTTTGGTCCATCCATAATTTTCTGCAAACTCCTGCCCGTATTTATTCAAATAATCATCATGAATTTTATCCCATTCTGGCGTACTGTTTCCAACAAGCTGAGTAAGATGATATTTAAGAAATTGCAGATGATCTTTATAAACAGGAACTAAATCTGGATTCTGAACGAGATATTGTCCAATTACAAAACTTTCATATAGAGAACGGTACTCTACAATCACGCTATTAAAGCAGCCATTCATTGCAAGAAGCAGAATACTTTTATATTGATTTAAATCATTTTGAAGCTGAACAGAAACATGTTCTGCAATTTGAGAGTTCTTTTTACCTTTGCTTTTTCTTGCAGTATAGTTATAAATTGCAACAGCACAATCTAGGAAAATAAAACACCTTCTGAGCATTTCTGAATTCTGGAGCAATGCGACTTCTGAAGATGCAATATATTCCTGCCAGAAATGCTGGATAAGTTGATTTTCATTTGAATAAAGGAAGTCTGTGAATTGTTCTAAGTATTTATCAAGCTGTAATTCTCTTTCAGTAACGTTTTCGTTTTGTGAAAAATCTGTAAGAGGACATTCTGAAATAAGGCGTTTTAGGAATTTTTGGTCCATGTTTTTCTAAATCCATTAATTGCATTAAAAATTATTACGAGTTATTGTTATAATTAATAACTTAATCTTTCAAAAACTGTTTCAAAATACGAAGGATATTTCGATAATACCTCCAATACAGAATCTTTACTTTTTAATAAATCGAATTTTATTAAGTCAATGTCTATTTCTTCATTGACAAACTGTTCCAGTTCTTGTACTAAACATCTGTCACAAAATCCAAGTTCGTATATGCAGATTAGTTTATTTGTTGGTAAACCATATTTCAATTGTCGTTGAAGAAGTTTCAACATATTTGTTGTATGTTCATCTTTTTCACTAATCAGTTCTGCAAGAGCATTTACTATTACGCAACAATTATAATTGATACCAGAATCAAAAAGATTTACGACATTTTCTATATTCTTACTAAATCTTGTGTTTTTGCCATTTTCTTTTATTTTAAGAATATTCCATAATTCATAATAGCTCGCTCCATGTATCCATTTTTTTATAGATTCTAATAATAAATCTTTATTTTTAATATATGAAAATTGATAAACAATATTATTCTCTAGTAAAAATGGCCAAAATAATTCTAAAATTTCTATAGTAGAAGAACAATGTAATATATTGTCTATGTTATCATTGTAAAATTCAGAAAGTTTAAGTGTTGTTTGTATTCCTTGCATAGTTTTTGCTAGTGGAATTCTTTTGTCAGATTCAACTGTTTCTTGAATATGTAAAGCGATTTCGCCAAGGATATATAATAAAATTTCTTTATCATTTTCTTCTAATAATTTATAAGCAAGAGTGTTTTCAACAAAACTTTTAATTGTGTCGTTATTTAAATTTTCTCCGTATAATAAGAAAAAGCTTTCTATTTTAGCTATATATCGTAATTTTTCTTGAAATTTATCTTTTATATCATCTTTCGTATCAGAATCAATTTCATCATAGAATTTACCAAGATATCTTTTAATTCCTTCATCAATAGTAATTCTACCAATATATAAATCAACTAAATCCTGTTTGTTTGAAAAATGATAAAAGGGATTGGGCTCTTTTATAATTTCTAGCAAAGAACTTAAACATCGTTCAGAGTTATTTGCATCTAATAAATCATAATTATGCTTATTAAAAAAAGAATCTTCTTTTGTAAAAATTATACAACCATCAGTAATTTTCCCTGCACGTGCAACTCTACCAATAAGATTTTGAAAATCTCTTACTGAAATATAATCATCTGCTTTTGTTGTATTTGGAATAAGTAAATATTTTATTGGTAAGTTTACTCCTTGTGCTAGAGTAGAAGTACATACTATTGTTTTTATTTTTTCTTTTTGCAATCCATATTCAATAGTGTATTTTATGCCAGTAGGTATGTCTGCATGATGTGAAAAAATGCCATATTTTGCAGCCTTAAATAGAGTACATTCGGTTCCAAGGTTTCTTTCAATTAATCTTGAAATTTTGTTAATTTCAAGATAATTTGAAAAATCTAAAGGTTTTGGATAATCAGGCAATCTTGTATAAATCTCAGGTACGATTTTTAGAATTGCATTAACGAAGCGTTTAGTTCCGCAATAAATAGCAGATATACCGTTTTTACTCATTTTTATTGCTAAATATAAAGCTACAGAATTCGATTTTGATAAATTAGGAAAAACTCGCGGTGTACTCTCTCGTTTTCGTAAAGGCAAATTAGTAATATTGAAAATTCGTGGCACAAAAAAACTTTTATTCTTGGGTATCATATAATCAACAAATTGGAGATATCCTTGATATTCGTTAATAAAAAAACCGATATTTCTTTTTGTAGGCAATAATGAATTACCTGTAATTACATTATCATTATTATTTAACCATGATGAAATTTCTGTCGCATTACTTATAACTGCTGATATTAAAACTTTTTGAGTTGTTTCTGGTAAATTTTGATTTAAAAATGTAATAAGGAGTTCATAAGTAATACCTCTTTCACCGTTATCAAATTGATGTCCTTCATCCAAAATTATTAATCCAATATTTTTTATGAATGTAGTATCAAAATGAATAAGATAATAAAATTTTTCTGGTGTAAGAATTAATATTGATTTTTTATCATCTGTTGTTACAAATTCATTTAAATCATCTTGTGTTAAAATATCATTTATTTCATCAATTCTTACATTTTCAGACTTAAAGGCTTTTTTGTAATCTCTTTTTATTTCATGGCATAAAGCCTTAAATGGTGCAATTACTACGGCAATATTAGTTCGACCTGATAAAAAAGAACTTCGAATAATTAATTCTGTTGATTTTGTTTTTCCAGAACTTGTAGGAAGTTGTATAACACATGATGCACCTTTATAAACATTTTCTTGACCAAGCAATATCTGAGCTGGCCATAATGTTTTTATAGATTTTTCTGTAGATAAATACGATTTCCATATATCTAGTGAAAGTTCACTGTAATTTGGTAATAAAATCCATGCTGAGATTAACTTCTTTTTATATAAAATTGAAAAAATTATATCTGAAAGAAATATTTCTCGATCAGTACCTATTTTAAATGCAGAATCTTCAAGATCGTTTGATATTTTTAATAAACTGTAATCGATTCCATCCTTATTAAAAGTTTCTAATGTGTTTGATATTTTTTTTAAATAATCAATATATTTTGATTTATTAAGATTTTCAGTTTTAAGAGGTTTTTCTGCTAATAAACAATATAAGAGATTTTCTAGACCATCACCATCTATATTTAATAAATCATAATTTATAGCTTTTATTAATACTTGTGAACTCCCTGGTAAATTTGATAAATAATATGCGGCAGCCCCAATTAGTAAACAATAATTATCTAAAGATGATATTCTTCCTGTATTTTTGAAATTATCAAGAAATTCTGCACAGAACCGGAGTTTTTCTTCACCATTTCTAATATCATTTTTTGTCGAATCAGGATTCCTATAAATATCTGAAATTTCTCCTAATAATGTAATGACAATATCAAAAATATCTTCTGGCTTATGAGAGAACTTTGCTTCAATTATTTCTCTAGTTTCTTTAGGAACTTCAAATTCAATTGTTTTTGCTACAGATTGTGTATACTGTAAGGTTTTTAATGATTCTTTTTCAGGCTTCATTTATTGCTCTCTCGTATAAATTTTGGCATAAAGTCATTAATTCATTTCCATGAAATACAATAAGTTTTAAATTTAAATTATCCTCAGAAGCATCAATCTCCTCGATAACATCTTTATTAAAATTTGAATCCGTAAATATTGCAGAAGCACAATGCTGTAGCTTAAATGGATTATCCGTATGATTTAAGAAACGTTTCACGGTCATAGCTTCTTTATATTTCTTTTCTTTAAAAAATCTTTTTTGTAAAACAAATAATGATTCTGCTCCCCTTGTTGGGTCTTTATTATTAATTCCATCTTTTTGTGCATCACAAATAGCTTCTTGTAATTTTTTTTTCTTTCGTGTTTTTCCAAAATTTGCCTTTACTTCTACAGTTAGTAGAGTATCGTTTGTATTTTTCAAGGTATCATCTTCTAGTTTAAAACCTAAAATATCAGTTCCTTTTGTTGAAAAATTCCGATTATCCTTTAAATCATATCTAGTTCTGGGTATCCAATATTTTTTTTCATTACAAAATTGAAAAAAATCTGCTACTAATAATTCTGCAAAATCTCCAATTCTGACAATATTATCTTCAGGGGCTCTATTTTTATAAAAAGTTTTTTCATCTGGAAAAACTATTTCTCTTAAAAAATCTTGTTTTCTTCCTTCATAATATGAATCTTCTATAAGTAAGCTAATTTCCTCATCAGAAATATAGTTTTGTCTAAAATTCCAAGCCCATTCTTTTAAAATTGTTTCATCATCATTGTGCTTAAATTCCCAGACTTCAACATTTTTTCCATCTTTTGTTTTATATTCTTCTGAGGATTTTACAAACCATTGTATGTACGAAGGTGTAGCCATAATTTAGTTTTTGTTATTCTCCAAGTTTTTCGCACAATGGCAGCATTTTTTCGATTGCAGCAACTATGCGTTTTTGTTCGGCAAGGGGTGGAAGGGGAAAAAGCATTTCTCTAAAAGTTCCTAATCCAATAAAAGATTGAACCCCACCAGTTGCTATTCTTTTTAATTCAAATTGAATATAGCTTAGGTAATAAAATATATATTTCATATCTGTCTTTTCTTTTGTGTATCTTTTGAAAAGTGCCATATTTTTAAAACTAAAATCAAATTTCTTTTTTACGATAACAGGATTTCCTATACTACCAATCATTGCAAACAAAATATCGCCATCTTCTACAAAAGAACGTGCACTAAATTTTTTATGATCTTCTTCGGTAATATATTTACATGTAGAAAAATCTAATATTCCATCATTTAGATTCTTACTGGTTACAAAAGGAATTCCATTATCATAAAATTTTGGAGAATCATGAGTACCATCTCTAATATCTAAGTATTCAGATAATCTACACCAGCACCAGTTTTCTGGAATATCAAAAGGAATCTCTTCTTCTGTAATGTCACACGGATTCGAGCCAGCTAACGCTGTCTCTTTTTTTGATTTCCTTTTTCCAGATTTTGCGTTAGCAAAATCCAATCCGTGTGACAGTTTTTCTTTCCGTATCTCTTCCAGCAAGTCCCGCGCATTTCCTTCGCTGGCTATTTGTGGAACAAGTTTTCCCTGAACGGCTTCCTGCAGAATTGCTTTTTTTGTGAGCGCGCCAATTTTTTCATTAATGGCTTTGAGTTGTGTTTCTTTTTTGTCGTATTCTTCTATGAGCGGCATGAACTTTTCGATTGCGGCGACTATGCGTTTTTGTTCGGCAAGTGGCGGGAGGGGAATTTTGAAGTTTTCAACTGTGGTTAAACTTATATTAGCACGAGCTGTATTAACCGTATTATCAGTCATTTGGTCTATTATGGTTTTACTATTTAGAACTTTTACAATATACGAGTTTAACTGTTTATTTTTTAATCGAATTAAAGCAACTGCCTGATTGATATTAGCATTTTTAATATCTAGATCAAAAATTGCGGTTCGTCCGATAGAAGCTCCAACGATGTTTGTAAGTATGTCTCCTTTTTGTAATATCGATCTTGGTTGAATTTCATTAAACTTTTGTTCTAGAAATTTTCTCTTTGATAATAATAATTCTTCATCTCCTACATTTTCACTTGTAACAAATAAAATGCCTTCATCAACATAATTGATTCCTTGCCATGAAGGTGATGAACCTTTAGTAATTATTTCAGCAAGTTCTCCCAATCTACACCAACACCAGCTTTCTGGAATATCAAACGGAATCTCTTCTTCTGTAATGTCACACGGATTCGAGCCAGCTAACGCTGTCTCTTTTTTTGATTTCCTTTTTCCAGATTTTGCGTTTATTGCCAGCGAAGCTTCAAGGCGCAAATCCAATCCGTGTGACAGCCTTTCTCTGCGTATTTCTTCCAGTAAATCCCGTGCGTTGCCTTCACTTGCAATCTGAGGAACTAATTTACCCTGTACGGCTTCCTGTAAAAGCGCATTTTTCAAATCTTTTGCGGTCATTTATGTTCCTCGCTTGACTTTTCAGTTTTATCTGCTATACTTAAATTATCGACGTGAGGTGTCTTAGTTGCCCTGTTCGCTGATTTTTCAGCCGCGTCACTCAAGCCTTCGAATCTTTCGGAGGCTTTATTTATTTCATCTAGTTCTATTGAATATATTCTGTGTCCGTTTGCAATACTTTCTTTTACAGTAATCAATACATCAGCCTTTCTACCACTTTGTAAAATTGCGGCAGAAACAAATCTTTTTATTGAAACAACATTTGGGTCATCAGGATTTTTAAGATTTCCATGAGAGGCTACGAGTATTGCGCTTTCATAAAGAGGCTTGATTTTTGCAGCCAATTCAAAATGTTCTGCAAGAGTAAAACCATTTGCTTTTGATTTTTCCAAAGCTTTTGCACTCGTCATTTTGTCGACTGAGTGCTTAGAAAGATTTGCCTCGATTCCGGTTTGAATGTTTATAATTTTTCCGAGGAAAGGTTTTAGAATTGAGAGAAGTTCAGAACGTTTATAACTGGCGTAGCCTTGCTTTTTAATTTGCTCGCACATATTTTTTTGTTCCATCGGCATAAAGAAGGTAGGCAGAATTCGTTTCGGAATCATAGCAGGAAATTGGAGTGCCCTTTGCTTTTTTTATTTCATTTTCTATTCTTACGGCTTCAATAAAGCGTTTTGTGAGTTCATCGTCTGAAACGCCACAAGTTGAATCCAATTCATTTTGATCCATTAATAAGTCCTATATATTATAGCAGATTTTTTATACATTTACAGTTAACCCCCTCGAATTCGATGGGTTTACAGATCTCCTTCTTTTAGTTTATAGCATCTGTTCTTATTCCCTCCCATTGCTTCAAGGTAGCCGAATTCAGTCAGCTGGCGCAGGTAACGCTTGGCTGTTGTAGGTGCAAAATCAAAATGCCGCACAAGTTCCTCTGTAGTGATTTGGGATTTATCGCTCATAAAATGCAAAATATCGACCAGTTTCTCGGCTAAAGTTGGCTTTACAGACCATTTATCGACCATTTCCAGCTTCAAAAGCGATTTATCGACCATTTTCTCATTATTTTCGCTCATGGAAGCCTTAAACTGTTCAATTTCTCTTTGCAGATGTTTTGCATGAAGGTTCAACATAAAGTCAATAAAAATACTATCATCATCTTTTTCCCGTGAGTCTATGAGAGCCTGAATATATTCCGCCTTGTCTTCTTTTAGAACTTTTGAAGGAATGAATCCGTATTCCCACTGCAAAAGATTCATCAAAAGGCGGCTCATCCGGCCGTTTCCGTCTACCCACGGATGAATCGTTACCAGCTCATAATGCACCCAGAAGCTCAGTTTGTAAACAGAAGGAATGTCTTTTGGATTTATATTTTTGCGGAGTTCATTCAACTTCTGGCAAAATGATTCAAGCTTTGCAGGAACTTTCTGATACGCCATATAAGAGGCTCCGCCAATTCCTGCCGTTACATTTACTTTCCTGAGTTCTCCTTTTGCCGCAGAAAAATCACCTGCAATTGTGTGATACTCGCTTCCAGTCCGTGCCATTACTTTTGCCGAAAGGCTTATAAGCGAATTCACTGTGATTTCTGGATGCTGCTTAATCCATTTTATTCCGTATTCGTAAGCGTTCTTCAAATCCAGATTCATCATCTGTTCTGTAATTGTCCGCTTACTGGAAGTGATTCCTTCATCAAACAAAAGCTGGGCTTCAACTTCCGTAACGGTTGAGCCTTCGATTGCAGTGGAATGAGTAATGATTGAATACAGATAAAACTTTTCCCAGTCTATTTGATTGTTTATTCCGAGTGAGTAATATTCATCTAAAATTTTCTGCAAGGTTCGCTCTGGCATCACAACTCCCCTTTCTGCGCTTTCTGATGAAGTTCTGTAATCTGGGCAAGAAGATTATCTATGTCAGAATTAAGCTTTGTACGCTTTTCTTCGTAATTCTGAATTGTTTCTGCAACGCTCAAGATTTCTTCTTCCTCGTGAGGATAACCGCAAACATCAAAATTGTAATTTGAATCAATAAGTTCCTGCGCTGTAAAACACTTTGCTTTTGGATTTCCTTCTGAGTCTGTAATTTCTTTACGGTCATTCCACCAGACAATACAGTCGTCAAAGTGCTTTAATTCCATTGGCTTTGTTTTACTAAAGTGCTTGCGGTCGCTTGGAATGTCTACGCGGTAGAACCATGTTTTTCCAGTCGGCTCTTCATTATTAAAGAAAAGAATGTTTGTTGTAATGCTTGTGTATGGACTGAAAACGCTGCCAGGCAAACGGACGATTGTGTGAAGGTTAAAATCTGTAAGAAGCTTTTTTTTAAGATTGTTCTTTGCGTTGTCATTTCCAAACAGGAACCCATCTGGGACAATTACGGCTGCGCGGCCATCTTTTTTAAGGCGGTACATGATGACTGCCATAAATAAATCTGCAGTTTCACTTGAACGCAAGTCTGCAGGGAAGTTCTGTTTGATGTCGTCCTTTTCGCTTCCGCCATAAGGTGGATTCATAAGAATTACGTCAAAGGCATCTTTCTGGGTGTAGTCCAAAAGTTTATAAATTAGAGAGTTTCCGTGATAAACCTTTGGACTGTCCAAGCCGTGCAAAAGCATGTTTGTAACACAAAGCATGTAAGGAAACTGCTTTTTTTCCACAGCATAAATTGAGTTGTAGATTTTTTCTGATTCTTCGTTTGAAATGCTGCCCTTTGCGTCTTTTACTTCTTCAAGTTCTTTTATCCAGCTTGAAAGGAATCCACCAGTACCGCAGGCAAAGTCTGCCATTGTTTCACCAATCTGAGGCTTAATCATTTTTGCCATAAACTGTGTTACAGCACGTGGTGTATAAAACTCACCGGCACTTCCTGCACTCTGGAGCTCTTTAAGAATTGTTTCGTAGATTTCACCAAAGGCGTGAGTTTCTTCGTAGCTTCCAAAATCCAGCTCATCAATGATGTTTGCAATTTGGCGGAGCAGAACACCGTCTTTCATGTAGTTGTTTGCATCTTCAAAAGTTGTGCGTACAATACTCTGGCGGATTGGTGTGTCAGGTGAGATTTCAAGATTTTTAAGAGTTGGGAAAAGCTTATTGTTTACAAAGTTCAGGAGCTTATCGCCGGTAAGACCATCACCCTGATTTTCAGTATGAGCCCAGTTACGCCAGCGAAGTTTTTCAGGGATTATTGATTCATATTTTTCATCTTCAAATTCCCAGTCCTCTTCCTTTGCGTCATATACCTTTAAGAAAAGCATCCAGGCTATCTGTTCAATTCTCTGTGCATCACCGTTAATACCGGCATCGTTACGCATTACATCGCGAATGCGTTTTACAAAACTACTTAAGTTGCTCATTTATTTTTCCTCCATATTCCTTATGAGAGAGAGAAATTGTTACCGATTGTCT
>OQVU01000347.1_pt1 | contig 16859 bp, 12 predicted proteins | sample 1691611 | NCBI WGS metagenome assembly OQVU01 (sample SAMN03418272, study PRJEB22391) | human gut metagenome | biome: human-gut; feature: organic feature; material: feces | host: Homo sapiens | place: Tanzania | collected 2013-01
GAGCCGTCAACGCCGGCAAAAGCACCCTTCTGAACGCCCTGGTAGGTGATGACCGCGCCATAGTCTCCGACATCGCCGGCACCACCCGCGACACCGTGGAGGAGACGATGACCATCGATGGCACATTGTTCCGTTTTATCGACACCGCCGGTCTCCGCACCACCCAGGACGAAGTAGAGAAAATAGGCATTTCCAGATCCTACAAGAAGATGAGCGAGGCCGAAATCGTCCTGGCTCTACTGGACGTGACCGTCCCGGAAGAGGAAAACGAGCATTCGATTTCTGACATAGTGAATAACCTGGACGTAAAGTCGCAAAAACTGATAGTCCTTCTGAATAAAGTGGACGTTTTAGGCTCCAACATAAATGTTAGCCTATTAAACAATACTGTTTCATCGCCTGACGAAAAGGTGACTAAGTTATACATTTCCGCCAAAACCGGTTTCGGCCTTGACACACTGCGCACCCTCCTCTCAGACTCCCAAAAGACCGCTACTTTGGATTCTGGCCAGACAATAGTGACCAATCTACGCCACTACCAGTCCCTGATGAGCGCCGCCGCATCCCTGGAGAAAGTAAGATTCTCCCTAACCACCTCCCAAACCCCCGACCTCCTCTCCGAAGACCTCCGCCAAGCCCTCCACCACCTCTCCTCCATCTTCGGCGAAGTCACCCCCGACGAAGTCCTCGGGAATATCTTTGAGAGGTTCTGCATCGGGAAATGATTGCCTGCTGGACATTGCTTAGAATTTGCAGTAATTGATTGAAAGATAGTCGTTTAACTACGGCTCTCTTTTCGTTTGCATTAGTCTGAAATATGCATTTTTCAGCCATTTCGAGTGTATTTTTGCCACAAATCAGCACCGCTGCTCCTTCCGGAACTGAAAATTTTCACCAACGTCACCGAGGTAGTAGATTTGTTGGACTCCATTGGACACAGTTGGACTACGAGTGCATGAGAAAAGCCTTGACTGATGTGCAAAGGGAAAAATTTGCTTCACTACTGGTCGACTACCGCACTGGTGAGAGCAAAGTGGTGGAAGCGGTTTCGTCTGAAAAACTTTAAGTACGCCACAGCGTATACCGAATTGTCAAGAATCAGGACGCTGTAAAGCAATGAAAATTTGAATATTTTCGTACAAAACTACCACACTTATTATCTTTTGTGGTATATTTGTACGAGATTATTTGTATTTAATGATGGACACCAGGCAATTTATATCTTCTTCAGAAACCAAGGAGAAAGGTAGAACTGAGTATTACAAGATGCTAAACAGGGTAAAGGATGGCGAACTTATTCAGGTTCGCAGGGGTGTCTACGCCACATCTGAACAGATAAGCGGCAATATGATAGACATAGAGAGCATCGTTCCCGGGGGAATTCTTTGCCTTTGGTCGGCATGGAGAATACATGGACTTACGACATCACTCCCTCAGGCATTTCACATAGCCATAAAAAGGGATAGGAAGGTCACTACCCCATCGTTCCTGCCAATAGAGGTTCATCACTACACACCCAAAGTTCTTGAGGTTGGCATATCAGAAATGGTCATAGATGGATTCAGAATCAACATTTACGACATTGAGCGCTGCGTCTGTGATGCTGTAAAATTCCGCAATAAAGTCGGCATGGATGTATGCTCTGAAATCATCAACAATTATCTGGAGCGTCCGGAACGAAACATCAGCAAACTAATGGACTATGCACGTGCGCTGAGAGTAGCATCGATCATTGAAAAGTATCTGGAGGTTAAACTATGAGTAAGGAAATTAGCAAGGATTTCGGAAAATCTATCCGAAGCAGACTGCTGAATGTGGCAAAGAGTGACGTATCTACAGACTAAGTTGAAACCTTACTGGGAAGGTCTAAAGAAATAGAACATGGATCTGAATAACACATATTCATTCCCTGGCGCCAAGAGCATCGTGGTCTGCGGCGACATTCACGGTGACTTCAATACCGTGATACATAAGTTGTGTGTGCAGTATCAGATGACTGACACTGTGTTGGTTATTGCCGGAGACTGCGGATTCGGTTTTGAGAAGTTGGAATACTATGAAAATGTGTTCAAAAGAAACTCAGTAAGACTGAGCAAAGCAAATAACTGGGTGGTGATGCTGCGAGGCAATCACGACGATCCGTCATATTTCCAGGAAATGAAGATTAGTCATGAGCGCTTCTGTACCATCCCGGACTACAGCGTCATTCAAGCATGCGGGCACAGTATCCTCTGCATCGGAGGTGCCGTTAGCATAGACCGTTCTCATCGTATAGATTATGACAAAGCTCATGTAAAGAGCGGAAAGTCATCCTACTGGACTGATGAGATGCCCGTCTACGATGCTGCCCGTCTGGATGAGATAGGTGCATCACTTAAAATTGATACAGTTATCTCCCACACTGCTCCGTCATTCTGCGAACTCATTTCAAAAAACGGATTGGCCCAATGGGCGTCACAAGACTTAAAGCTTCTTGCAGACTGTGAAACAGAGAGACAGACCATAGATAAGATTCTGTCGCATCTTAAGTCTTCAGGCCACCCCATAAAGCACTGGTACTACGGACATTTCCATCAAAGCTGGAATGCAGAAATCGACAGCATCCTTTTCTCTATGCTCGATATTATGGAGTTCAAGGAATTGAGATAAGGTTGTCAAAACATCTAAAAACCATGCAGACAACAGCGAAAAGAGACTGCAATTCGAAGATATTCCAGCTGCTTCGCGTACCGGACTATGCCTCCATCATCGGTAACGGCTCAAATACGTGCCAGGTACACGGACGTTTCATCCTGCTTGACAACGTCACCGGCTACCGAAGCCAGTACCAGCAGAAGTCTTTCCCACTACAGATTGCTCAATAAAAAACTCTCCCGGATTGGTTGCCGGGAGAGTCAATGTCGTTTTACACCGATAAGTCCGAGTTTAGTGGCTAATCAAAGTCAGCCATAGTTTTCTCCTTGTCCCAAACAATCACTTGACCTATAGACTCGCTGCTGGTCTTCAGGTATTCTTCGATGGGAGATAATCCCACGGTGCTTCTCAGGCTGTCAAGAGCAGCGGGATTTTCCACCGGCCAGAGACATAACTGCATGGCAATATCATCATCTACAATCGTTGCTGCCATCTTAATCTGGGTGCCATAAATCTGTGGCTTGCCCTCTTCCATACGAACTCTGTCATTCAGAATGGCATAGTCCGTTTTATCCAAAACGCCCTCTTCGGCTTTTTCCTTCACAAGACCAAGATACTTGCTCCGATAGGCAAGGTCGGAATGGTCAATAACAATCCAGATGGCCCTATTGGCCTTTTCGGATAGATGGTAAGGCCAACCCTCCTTGTCCAGAATGCCGAATACAGTCGCTTGATTCAATGAATCCACCCGTTCCATCGTTGTTGTATACTCCACAATCTCGTCAGCTGATAGTGAAGACATTCCTTTTGTCCACTCACGTGCAGCCTGGTCATTATCGTACACATCTTCTAAGATGCGATTATACTGATTGCAGCTGAATAAAGCGGCTATGATGAGAAAAAGAAGAACTCTACTATATCTAAGCATTGTAACGTTAAATCTCGATTTGTCGACACAAAGATACCACAAAGTTCTGACATACACACGAAAAACCCTCCCGGCATCTCTGCAAGGAGGGTTCGTCTTGAGAACGGAACCGGTCCGTGGGTGGTTTAGGTTCCAGCGGTCCAGGTGGTCTCCGCCAGCATCACGCCCGACTTCTCACCGGTGGAGGAGTTGACGTAGTAGTAGCGGAAGAAAATCTTCGGAGCCGCAGCGCTGGGAGCGCCGTTCTTGGCCACGTAGTCGGCACGGATGTCGATTGCGGCGGCGGTAGGCTCTTCGACCATCTTGATCTGTGCGGCCTTGATGTGGGCACGGCGATGGTATGAAGCGGAGCGTTCGCCATCAGCGGCTCCCCTGCCATCGCCCTGTTGGCGTTGAGGCGTACATAGAGGTTCATACCGGAGAGCTGTTCTGCCTGGCCGAAGACGGACTGTCCCGTGGCGGTTTCCGCCAGCCGGTCCCAATCGCGCATCTGGTCGGAGGTGAGTTCCTTCCAGCTCTTCGAAATCTTCTTCAGCGATGCCCGGCGGACAAGCTGCGCTCCGGTGGCTGCACCAGTCGGCCAGCGTTTAACGGAAAGGATGCTACGGCCGCCAACCTGGCGAGCCGTAACACCCTTAGCCGACCCAGATTATTCCCCGAAATCGATGGAAGGAAGTGCAATCATAGTTTAAGTTTAAGTTTAAGTCTAAGTTAAGTTTTCGGGCTGTTTCAGTAGCCCTCCAACACATATATATAAACTTAATAATTGCAAAACAAATAATTATACTATTTTATCTAAACCAAAACAAGAAGCAAACAACCCAAAACAAACGGATATGGGAGGAACGACCAGGGGACATTCCGGGAACGATCCACGCCATATCGGCTCTACTACTTCCGCGCTCGTACCCCTTCATTTTATTCGCACAGACACTTCAATCCCGCTACTTCAGAAATTATTGCTAACTTTGGAAGATTGTAAGTACCAAGTAGGTGTTACGACCGCATAATTAACGATAGACTAAAGGTTGCAACAATTAATATCTTCAGGAATGTCAGCGTATAAATCCAGCATCTTTGATCTCCTTTCAAAGGCCAATCTGGCAATACCAGATTATCAGCGGCCTTATAAATGGACCAAGAGAAATATTGAGGAACTTCTTACGGATATTAGTAAAGCTATCGAAGAAGGTCAAAAGTATGGCGAGTCTTACAGGTATCGTATAGGGACTATCCTTATCCATAATTCACAAGATGGCAATTTGTACATTGTTGACGGCCAACAACGGATTATTTCTATCGCTCTCGTATGCTTATACCTTCTCCCCTCTTTTCATTCTGATTTAACTGACCATTACTTCTCAGATGATGTCTCGAGGCAGAATATTCGAGACAATTACATGTTCATTCGGCAATGGTTCACTTTACAAGGCGATGTTGAAAAGAAGCGTTTTCTTGACGCTTTGAAAGACATTATCGAGGTTATTGTAATCACTGTCGACGAGGAGTCTGAAGCATTTCAATTATTCGACTCTCAAAACAGCCGGGGCAAAGCACTTTATCCTCACGATCTTCTTAAAGCATATCACCTTAGGGAGATGAGTTCAAGTCTTTCCGAAATGGAACATGCCGTGAAGAAATGGGAGGACGAGGAACCAAGCGAGATAAAAGAATTGTTCAGCGATTACATATTCCCCATTCTTAATTGGTCCAAGAAGACAAAGACAGATACATTTAGTGACCGGAACATAGCGGTGTTCAAGGGGGCCGACATAAAAGAGTCCTACACATACGCTATAAGGGCCTTCAAATCTTCCCCGATCTTTCAGATTAGCGAACCATTCATAGCCGGCAATGATTTTTTTGAGTATGTTGGCCACTATATCCAGTTGCTTCGCGACATCAAGAAAGAACTGGAGCAGAACGGAGAGTTCTCAGCAATACAAGAGATTCTGAGTGATAAAAGCAGTGGCCTAAAGTATTGCAAAACACTATTCTATTGTGTCTTGTTGAGCTACTATGACAGGTTCCATTGTTTCGACAAGATGGCAGTTCTTAGGTTGTTCACATGGTCATTCATGATACGCACGGATATGCAGCATCTTGGATATGACACGATCAACAAATATGCAATTGGAGAGTACAACTCGCAGTATTCAAACAATCTTCCCGTATTCTCTTTAATTGACAATGCAAGAAAACACGCCGACATCTCCAACCTAACAGTTGAGTGCAATTATTGCGAGGGACCTTGGAGCGATTTGTCGGAAAAACTGTTGAAACTTAACGGATTGTACAGAGATGGAGAATAATGATATTGTAGAACTCATCGTCTACAAGGACGAGGATAATAACATTTTCAAGACAGACAAGTGCTTCCAGATACCTCTTTATCAAAGAGCGTTTGCATGGGAGGACAAACAGCTCATCCAACTACTGGAGGACATCAACGACAGCTGTGTAGAGCCGAACAGCAAATACTACATTGGAACGTTAGTCGTTGCGGATAAGGGTTCCTACTACGAAGTTGTTGATGGACAACAGCGCTTGACGTCTCTTTTCCTTCTACTTCATTGCCTTAAGGCCAAGGCCACACATTCGCTGTCTTTTGCTTGTCGAGATAAATCAAACTACACCTTGGAGAATTTGGACGGAATTCTAATGAGTTCAAGCGTGATTGACAATGGCAAGATTCAGGAATCAATCATAAGCGGTGTAAGAATCATCCAGGACGAGTTATCAAATGGCGACAAATATGGAGAAGGCTTCTTGGAGAAATTGGCTCACGTCGTGATGTACCGCATCGTTGTGCCCCCTCACACCGACCTGAACCATTACTTCGAAACAATGAACACCCGAGGCGAACAATTGGAGCAACACGACATACTTAAAGCCTCGTTAATGAGCTATCTTCAAGGAGAAAATGCTTGGACGTCCGCTTTTTCCGAGATTTGGAACGCATGCCGGGATATGAGCGGTTATGTTCAGATGAATTTCAGTAAAGCAAGCAGGGAGCTATTGTTTGGAGTAAATTGGAACACCATCCCCACATCATTATCATCGTTCGTTGAAGTGGCCAATGGAAAATGCTCCGAAAAGAGCAATACGATATACGAGATTGTAGATCCTGATTATGAGATAAAAAAATCATATGACACTTCCGACAGCAGCGATAAAGATACCAATATAAGGTTTGAAAGTATAATTGATTTCCCATACTTTCTGATTCACTGCCTGAAGACTTTTGTGAGCATAAAAGGCCTCGCAAGTGATGATGGCAAAGAACTCTGCGAGTCTCTTCTTAATGACAAGAAGTCAAACATCTTCTTTGAGCGTGTACTCAAACACGGCTTGTTCAAAGATAAACACATAGACAGAAATTCTTTCACCAAAGAGTTTATTATGCACTTGCTAAAGTCGCGGTTCCTCTTTGATAAATACATAATTAAGAGGGAATTCATCGGCGACAGTTTAGAAGGAGAATGGAGCCTGAAAACGCTCAACGTTTCTGGCCAGGGCAGTAACAAGAAAGCATATTTTACTAACACGAGTTTCCGGGAGGACGGGCAATGGCGCACATCATATGCTAACACTTATCGCCATAGTGACAATTTAATGATTCAAGCCGCGCTGCGTGTGTCTTATACATCGCCTAAGGTTATGCACTGGATTACGGGATTGCTCTTATGGTTGGAGGAGGATGATAACACATTCAAACTTAACAGTTATTGCGAGGTTACGGAGCAAATAGCGCGCAATAGCATTATTGATAATTTCTTCTCAGCTTGTGAGAATGGTGATTATCTACTCGGCGTTGGAACACCACATATTGTATTCAATTACCTTGATTACCTGATATGGAAGAGTAATAGGAGCCTTTATAAGGACTTCACTTTCGAATTTAGGAATTCCGTAGAGCATTGGTATCCCAGGCATCCTTCTGAATCAGAGATCAAGATTTGGGATGACGGAGGCGTAGACAGATTCGGCAACTTATGCCTTATACAGCGGAACGTGAATTCCAAGTTCTATAATCTACCACCCGAAGGGAAGAAGTCTTCTTTCAGGGCTATGATAGAAAAAGGGAGTCTGAAATTAAGACTAATGAGTGAGTTGACGGCTCCGGGCGACGGTATCCCGGCAAGTCAAAATTGGAAAGAGTTCGTTTGTGAAGAACACGAACGCGAAATGATTAGTATGCTATCCGTGGCTTGTGGATGGGGGGCATGATATGAGACAGTTTCAACCGATTGCCGAAGATTTACGCCGGTCGAATCGCCATCAAATACAGTCCGGTTTATTACCAAATAAACGCCCTCATATTTGCAAATGTTACATATTTATCGGGAACTGAAGAATACTGTCAAAACTTTACTTCAGAGTAATTTATTTGACAAATAGGCCATAAAAAGCATAAGAAACAAAAAAATATCCGTAAATTTGTTACTTTGAGATAATTATAGGCAGACGTCTGTGATTATTTCTTTTGAACAAGATTAACAGACACAATGAGATTTATAGATTTATTCGCAGGACTTGGAGGGTTCCATATTGCGCTTTCACGACTTGGTCATGAATGCGTGTTTGCCAGTGAACTCCGAGAAGATTTGCGTAAATTATATGAGATAAACTTCCCTGGCTCCAATATTCATGGGGATATTACGCAGTTGAATCCCGCCGACATACCAGCGCACGACATTTTATGTGCTGGTTTTCCGTGTCAACCATTCAGCCAAGCTGGCAAACAGCAAGGGTTCAATGATGAAAAAGACAGGGGTAATCTCTTTAATTACATATGTGACATTGCTGAATATCATCGTCCGAGATACATTCTTCTTGAGAACGTGTCGAACCTCAAGGGACATGATAAAGGGAACACTTGGAAAGTGATCCACCAGAAACTCGAAGATTTAGAATATGATGTTGCGGATCCGACAATACTTTCTCCTCATCAGTTTGGAATTCCACAACATCGTAAACGCATATACATTGTTTGTGTAGATAGGCATCAAGGTGGTCTTGGTAATTTTAAATTTCCAAAACCGCAGAAGAAAGTGTGTAATATCAAGAAATATATTGATGAATCTGACACGAACTATATGAAGTTAAAACCTGACACCAGGCTACAACTTGAGGTATGGCAAGAGTTTATTGATAATACTATTAAACACTGTCAAAAGATTCCTAGTTATCCTATATGGGCTATGGAATTTGGGGCCGACTATCCATATGATAAAGCTCCGGCTTTTATAGACCCGGCTCTACTAATTGGCAAAAAAGGAAAATTAGGGCTGATTATTCCAGAGGGAAACAAAGAAGACTGCATCTCTCGTTTGCCCAAATATGCACAAACAGATAAAGCAAAAGTTTTTCCGAAATGGAAAATCAAATATATTGAGCAGAACCGAAAGTTTTATGAGGATAATAAGGTTTGGCTGGATGAATGGTTAAAGAAAGTGTCGAGGTTCGAAAACAGCCACCTCAAAATGGAATGGAATTGTGGCAAGAGGGCCAAGGCAACAATTGAAGACAAAATCGTTCAGTTTCGCGCATCAGGCATTCGTGTCAAATTACCAAACTTTTCTCCAGCTCTTAATTTAGTGGGCACACAGGTTCCTATTCTCCCTTGGGTAAAACTCCCCGCTGAGACTTTAAAAGAAGGAGAGCCGACAAAGGGAAGATATATGACCGTTCGGGAAGCCGCAAAACTCCAAGGGATGCAGGACTTAAAATTCGGAGACGAGAACTTTACCCTCTCCCAGTGCAGATGCTACGAAGCTCTTGGTAACGCGGTCAATGTTGATATAGTCTATAAAATAGCAAAACTCCTTTTACTAACCAATGATAGATAACAGCAACAACATTCAAAAAGTAAGCATAGCTATTGGTCCATCGATGTATGGCAGATTCGAAGACCTGCCGAATACAACGTCTCACGTATTGGCTGAGTTCGTTGATAATGCCTTGCAATCTTCACGCGACAAGCGCGATGCGTTGCTTGCTATTGATTCACAGTACAAACTAAAGGTTACCATTGATATTGACTGGGACTATTCTTCGGACGGTAGAGCGAGTAAACTAATCATTCGAGACAATGCCGCAGGCATAGATGAGGATAAATACAAAGTGGCTTTTCAACCCGCCAAAACCCCGGAGGACAACACAGGGCTCAACGAGTTCGGTATGGGACTCAAGACTGCGGCTTGCTGGCTTGGGTACGCATGGAAGGTGGTCACAAAGGCTTTAGGCGAAAACGTCGAAAGAAAACTCACTTTTGACCTTAATAGCGTGATCAGTGATAAACTTGATGAATTGCCGGTCGAAACGCAATATAAAGCTATTAACGAGCATTACACGGAAGTCACAATATGGAATTCTACCAAGAATGTTCCGACCAGAAAGAGTTATCGTAAAATTGTGGATGAACTCACAAGCATCTATCGTCAGCCCCTTCGCAATGGAGAACTCGAGATTATAATATGCGGAGAGCCATTGCATTTTGTAGAATACGAGATTCTCAATGCTCCGTTTTCTCCACACCAAATTCCTCAGGGAGAGCCCATATATTGGAAGAAAGAGATTGATTTCAAGTTTGGGAAATATAGTGCAAAAGGATTCGTAGGCATTCTTCGAGATATTAACAAGGACCATAATGGATTCGTCCTTATGCGTAGAGGCCGTGTCATTATGGGTGCAGAGACCGACGGCCGTTATTTTCCCAAGTTCTCAGGGTCTTCAGGCACGTTTCGTTTCAAGCGTCTATTCGGCGAACTAGAACTAGACGGATTCGAGGTGTCATTCAACAAGAATGATATCCAGGACAAGGAAAATCTGGAGGCGCTGATGGAGGTTGTAAAGGGAAAGGTTCACACAAAGGATTTTGACCTTTTCACTCAAGCAGAAGACTATCGCCTTGACGATACGGTAAAGAAAGTCAAGAAGCTGGTAAAGAAACATAACACAGCACCAAAAGATAAAAGGACTCCTGTAGAGATTGTAGCGGCTCCTATCATTGATAGTACAGAGCCTATTCTCCCTACTCAGCCCACAGAGGAACTTACTATAGAGAGTCCTCAGCTTGGAATCATCGAGCAATATGATGACAAGTATATGATTTATGGTACTCAGTACACCCTTGATGTGGTTTTTGCGACTAACGGTACCGAGTTATTTTGGCTGGACTCTACGAAAGAAAATCAAAACATCATTACTTGCATCATAAACACAAGCCATCCATATTTCGCTCACTTCGGGGAGCCTACGGACTCAATTGTTGCCATCATAAAGTCTCTTGCGGTAGCAAAGTTTTCTGCCCGTAGGTTCGGTGACAGTTCCGCGGCATCAATGATGGACTATTTCAATGATTTTATTAAACAGACAAAGGTATAATGTCGGAGCAAATCATTATAAATTCCGGTGGTGGGACTGCCACAACTCACAGCAATGTTCTTCAAACGGTAAGTTGCGGAACATATTTCGAGCGCTTTATCGACTCCCAAAAGCAGAGTGAGAAAAAGCCTCACGGAATGACCGTGGAAGGTGTCGTTACATTCAGAGAGGAAACGACTGATATTCTATCACACTGCAATCCCCACAATGCCGTAACTAACAAAGAGACCACTCATCTTGTAGTCGGTTATGTTCAGTCTGGTAAAACGATGTCTTTTACTGGCCTTACAGCTCTTGCCCTTGACAACCATTATAGAGTTATTATTTATCTTGCTGGAACCAAGAACAACTTGCTAGACCAGACAGTAAAACGTCTTCGAAAAGACCTTATCGGAACAGATACGTCATATTGTGATATGTATAAGATTCATGTGAATCCTACAACAAATGACGCTGACGACATCATAGGTCACCTGGAATCTATTGATAAGCCCATCCTGCTTATCCCTATATTGAAGCACTACGACCACATCAACAAACTCGCAGATATCTTCAATTCGATGGAGTTCAAGGAAATCATGGAGCATGAGACAGTGATGATAATAGATGATGAAGCGGATCAAGCATCTCTCAACAGTTATGGCCGCAGGAACAGTCAGCGCGATGAGGACGAGATGTCTAGGACGTATGATTCCATCCTTCACCTTCGATCTGTTCTCCACGGTAATACATACATCCAGTATACCGCAACCCCTCAGGCAAATATCCTAATAAGTATGCAGGATATGCTCTCTCCCAAGAGCCATACCCTCCTTACCCCAGGGGAAGGCTACATTGGAGGTAAACTATTCTTTGGTAAAGGCCCTAATAATGACCTTTACAACGGTAGACTTATCAAAGAAATCCCGGCAGATCAAGTATTCCATAAGAAGAGGAATCCGCTCACGCAGATGCCTCAGTCGCTAAAGGATGCACTGATACTTCATATTCTTGCGGTAGCAATCGTTGTGAAGTGGCAGAAGGTTGAGGGCGTCAACTATCTTTCAATGATGGTCCACCCCGATAACACAAAGAAATGGAACAAACAGTTCAAGGATTGGATTGATGCTGAGTTGAGATTATGGAGAAGGCTTCTTGGAAAACAGGATGGCCATGATGATAAAGAGCAACTTCTCCGCAAGTTCGAATCTCTCCTACCAAAAGCACTTGAATTCTATGATGTGTCTGAACGTCCGACTTTCGATCAGATTAAGCCATACATCTCCGAAGTCTTGCGTGACAAGAAGGTCTATCTCGTAAATACCGACATTGAAGCCCAGACTGAGATAGAATGGGATGATTACAAAATGCATATCCTTGTCGGAGCAGAGATGCTTAACCGTGGTTTCACAATAGAAAAACTCGCCACCACATATATGCCTAGATACACCACCGGAGCAACAAATGCAGACACTATCCAGCAAAGATGCCGATTCTTCGGATACAAAATGGATTACATCAAGTCCTGCCGTATTTTCCTACCGGAGTCTTCAATAGAGAATTACTGTGCATACATCTCGCATGAGGAGGAATTGCGATCGATGCTAGCTAGTTGTGACACACTCGCTGCAGCAGAGAGAAAAGTGCTACTTTCCCCTCGATTGAGGCCTACGAGATCAAATGTTCTACCTATTTGGGTGGTTAACACAAGACTTAGTGGAATGCATCCTCTTCAGGCATTTGCAAGCAAGGAGACTATCGAGTGCAACACTCGCATAGTAAATGAATTCCTTGAAAAGCATAAGGATGACTTCGATATTAACTATGTTTATACAACTAAGGACAGAACTCATCGTGGATTCCGCCTCGATATAAATGAAGCCATCGAACTTCTTAGCGACTTTTGTTTCAATAACTGGCCGGATGCTCGTCGAAAGGCAGACACAATTAGATACCTTAGGTATTTATCAAGCGAAGAAAACAGCAACCCTCTCCGCTACGTCTACTTTATTCAGATGGCTTACGATGCACCGGTCCGCAACCGTAGTTATAACGCTGATACCTGTAGACTCGCAGAGAATACGGGACTTTTTGCTGGTCCTAGCTCAGCTGGCGATTCAACAAACTATCCAGGCGATAGCAAGATAGTAGAGTCAGATTCTATTACAATTCAACTCCATCATATTCATCTCAATGGAGCACCAATAGATTTCGGCCCTTCGGCTAACGCATATACGCTAGCAATCAACTATCCTCCATCATTCGCAGCCAACTACTGCTCAAGTGAGCAGGCATTCATTGATGATGAAGACGAAGAGGAAGACGACGAATAAACACAAAGATTATGAGCGAGTTCAGCAACATTTTCAGTCAGTTCAAGGATATTCAGAACGGGAATGCTCAGCAAAACAGATTCACAGTTGTTGCTATAGACGGGATGTCTCATCGCCTCGGGCGCTCCCAAGAGGGATACCCAAAGTTTTTTGTCCATACAAACAACTCAGCATTCACTGTGCAAAATGTTATCAGAGAAATCTTATCGGTAGAATATAATGTTCCTTGTGAACTCGTTGACAATGAAGGTAACCATCTGAGAGATACTTTTTCAATCATAACACTTCGCACTCGTGAAAAAGTTCTTCAGGCATACTTTATTGAGATATTTACTATGATGCTCAAGAAAATGCCAGAGATGCCATCCAGACGAGAATTATCAATTGAAGTAGAGAATCTCATAACCATATTTTCAGCTCTTACGAATCCTCCGAAGAAAAAGATTCAAGGGCTTTGGTCTGAACTTCTAGTCATCGAGCAAAGTTCCCTTCCGGAGACTTTAATTAACGCTTGGCACAGTTCGCCAACAGCAAAATATGATTTCACAATGGGACGCGATAAGATAGAAGTCAAGAGCACCTCATCAGAGGAACGAGTGCATAAATTTTCCCTTGATCAACTCAATCCGTCTCCGAATTCCAGGCTAGTAATTGCTTCAACAATTGTTAGAGAATCCGCTCCAACTGCAGACGGACTTTCAGTCAAAGGTCTATATGACAAAATCTGCGAAAGGGTCACGGCCATAAATAGCCGTCTGAGGCTTTACACAGTCATCGCAGAAACTATTGGAACCGAGTTTTCAAAACTTGAAGACGTTTATTTTGATTACACGTCTGCCGTCGATTATCTTGGATATTACGATGCTACCGAAGTTCCGCGTATCGATAAGGAAAATGTGCCGGAGTTTGTAACAGATGTAAAATTTTCCAGCGATTTGACGCACTTGACGGATATAAGGACTCCCGAGTCTCATTTTGATTATTCAAACAGTCCCCTTTTCAAAAGCCTTTTATAATTTATGGCACAGAAAATCGACAGGCAGCAACTGCAACTATATTTCATTGAGGCACTTGATGGTGCAAGGTTTACCCTAATTAATGGCCTTAATCCCTTCCATATTGAAGTTAATGGAAAGGAATATTACATATACATTAAGAACCTATCTCCTGCATATTTTCAGAATCAAGATGTGTGGCGAGTCCAATTGCCTATAAAGGAAGAGTTTGACGAAATAAAAGCATCTGATGTAACGTTCATTTTACTTGGTTACGATGCAGAAAATGATGTATATACTACTTGGAACCCTGTTTGGACAAAACAACGGCTAAATAATGCGGAGAGCGTTTCGTTCTATTCAAGGCTTTCCCTTCAGCAAGAAGTTCAGCAAACGAAAGAATTCAAGCGTCTTAGCCTCAATAATGATGGAGAGGTCGTGGCCTTTCCTCGAGAGATACTTCGCTTGTTCTTTGCATCATTCACCGGTCTATTTCAGGGGTCTGGCGACTATGTCGCAATGGGGTCAAAAAAAAGGCCAGAAGCCAATGATACCTACAAGCTATTCTCGGATTCTGCAAACATCCCGCGTTTTGCCAAGTATATGGACGAGAACGCATACGCTACCGTCACAATAAATAACTATTCTAGAGTCGTAAAAGTTCTTCTCAGTGAAGGGACTATATCACGTTCAAGGAAAGTTTTTCTTGCTTGCAACAGTCTTGACGAGTATCTAAGCGTAGTTGATTCTTTTATTGAGGTTCCGGAAGTCAAAGAACTAAACGAGCGTTGGCACCACCTTATTTCTGCAGCTCTTCGTGCATATATTACTTTTCTAATCAATTCTAGTGCTTCACCTGCCAATGAGGATGCTGAGCTGTCGATCCGGGATAATAAAATGGACCTCTATTCGGTCATTACAAATCCGACTGTTGTCGAAGGTTTCGGCAGCTACCTCAGTTCAGGAAAAGCCCCCAACGGAAAGGTTTATAATCACAACACAATAAACCACTATATCAGGAGCATTCTCATTTTAATTGATGAAGGCCATTTTGAAAGACATAAAGATATTTTTGCCAGATATGATGCATTAAATGACTTGCTCAAAGCATTTAAGGAGTTTCTTGTTTGCCCTGAGATTAAAAAAATGAATTTTGAGGTTCATCACGATTATTCTGCAGCATTAAAACAATACGCATATTACCTACTAGAGGAAGATTCTCACAAAAATCTTTCAGGCTTAAACGTCAATGGATATATATCGGACGAGCAACAGCCATCAGTTCTCAATGATTACAATCATACGACATCAGTTGACGTTGAGCAGAAAGGTCAGAATGAACAGAAAGAGATAGATTGGGAGAGCCCATTTATTGATGAGAACGGTAATCTAACAAAAATTGCCAATCCAATTCTTATTGAGCGTCTTCGCCCATACTTGGACACTGAATATCGAGAACTCGCTGCAGCCTATAACGAAATCGAAAACTTTTATGGCCAGCGTTTTGAGAAGATGGAATTTTCATCCTGGAGGAAACTCCTTAACGCAATTGATTGGAGTAGAACTTATTCTGTAAATGACAGATTGGAGGAACCGTCACTCAGTGAAACACAGCGAAAGAAGAAATCAATACTTAAAGTTGTTTATCCCGATGGAAGAGTCATACAGCACCCTGTCGCAGCTGATACATTCTCTCAAATCATAGATGAAAACTATCCCGAACTGATTGCAGAAATTGGAATAGTACATGCCAGTGTTCCTCTTGTATCAAAAACGTTAGACGGCAAATATTCTGATTACCAAAAATCTATTTCTGATGGGTGGTATGTGTTCACCAACATAAGAACGGATAAGAAACAGGAAGATTTGCTCAAGATTTCCAATGAACTTGGACTTGATTTAAAGATATATGTAGTTGACCCTGATAGCGGAGAAGAATTATCTTCAGACAATCTTGTTGAAGGATATAAAAAAAAATCATCCAGAGCAAAAATTCGGGTTACGTTCCCCGATGGACGTGTCATCCAACCCAACAAAGTTTTAGAGGCTTTATTGGAAGTCGTAAAATATGCCGGAGCAGAAAAAGTTCGTTCCCTTAATATAAATGTTTGCGGTGATAATATGATAACAAAAAATCCTTTGCCTCGATATGTAAAACCATGTAAGCCGATTGGCAATGGATGGCTTTGTAATACATGTTCTGATACGCCAACAAAATTAGAACAGATTAGATTTATTTCTGAAAGATTGGGACTCAGCATCAACGCAATATTAGTCTAGAGGTTCTTCATCAATCGTCTTACAGAATTTGTTCGGATGACCTTCCCTTGCACACAAAGGGCATCCGGAATGTAATCTGGTTCTATTTCCGACCATTGTCCTACAGGGCGGATAATCAGGATTTTGACACCTCATTGAGAACGCAAATATATCTATGCTATAAGATTGATAGATAACGACATACAAATAGACTGTAAGCATTCGATAAAGTACGACACTCCCATAAAAAGACTGCAACCGGCATCACATTGATGCAAGTTGCAGTCTTTCCTGTTTTCCGCACTTTTTCGTGACTTTTCAGAAAATCGGCCCTACAGCTGC
>OQVU01000351.1_pt1 | contig 16849 bp, 6 predicted proteins | sample 1691611 | NCBI WGS metagenome assembly OQVU01 (sample SAMN03418272, study PRJEB22391) | human gut metagenome | biome: human-gut; feature: organic feature; material: feces | host: Homo sapiens | place: Tanzania | collected 2013-01
CTTGCTGTGATAGTCCAAAAGGATGTATTACGGTTGGTGATGGAATATGTCCAGACCTTGAGAATTGGTATTTTGCCCCTGGGTGCGGGTATCTTAAGGATACATTGAACTATGTTAAAGAAAATGACGCAAATCCAGAAGTAAATGACCGATATTCAATAGACGGTAAAAATATGGATTCTGAAGTACACTGTATAACAAAAAAGGTTGATTATTTAATGCAGTGTATTGAGGTTAAACTTGCTCTTGAGACAGACACTATCGAGTTTGACTTCTTCAATGACTGGATTAACGGAATGTTGTACATACCAAGGTGGTTTGTCAAGATAAGGCGCAAGAGGAGCATCCTTTTCGGACTTGTGCATATCAAGCAGAAGATGAAATCATGTATGGATGATATGTTCTATCGTGAGAGACGTTTAGTACAGCAATGCAGTCTTGAGTATATGCAGGACAGCAATCGTCAGTACAGCGTTATCACGTCAAGAATTGGTTGTCGCAAGAAGGACAGTAAGTTGAAATGCCATAAGGGTAGTGGGCGTGGTAGTGCGCGTATTTTCCGTCGTGAGAACAAGAACGGTGGTGGTATTGTACATGGTGAACCAACAATCAAGAAACAGACAGTATATTATTTTAAACCTACTGAATGGATTTATGATGACGGCAGGTATGTTAAAGCGAACCTGTTTGCTACAGACATTGTGCTGCTCGGTTCATTGAACGAGTGCGACAAGTACGGTTTACCACAGGCGTTCAAGTCTTTGAGTTCATCTTCATTCCAGATGCCTACGGCGTTAGCGTTGACGAATCTACAAACAAACGGGTATATGTATGGACATAAGACAAAAGGTGTGTATTGCGATGGGGTGAACGATGACGGTATTCAAGTTTCTGACAACACATACGCTGGATACAAGGAATGGGCAAGCGGTACAGAGTTTGCTGCGAATGTTGACTACGATGTAAATGATTACGCTGTTACTGAATCGTCTGGTATTGACTGGGGTTATTCTGGTCCAGGGCAAGGCGCGAATGATAACAAGATGTATAATCCTGGTGGTCATTTCCTTGGTATTTCATGTTTTGCGGCACAGACAAACGTCAAATCCTGTATTAACCTCTCACGGGTCTGTGAGGTAGGTGCTGACATATCACAGCGTCAACCATTGGTTGTAAAATCAAATCAAGGTCCTAACAGGTATCTTTACGCATATCTTATACCTACAGGTGTTATCACAAAAATAGACCTTTCAGACAACGATTTCAGGAGAATGTTCGCTACATTGAACTACAATAACTTGAAAACGGCGTTTGATGATATTACACAGACATTGAAATATGACATTATACCTTTAAATGTCAATAATTTCAATGGAGAGTTGTCTAAACAATATTTAAGCAGTTCAGAATACAACATATTAAAACCACAGAGTGACAACACAGAGGTAACAATAAAGGAAAACGAGAAAGACAAGTTGTTTGTGGGCGATATTGAGAAAGATACACCAAACGCACCAGCGTACACCTATACTGTAGACACGAAAAGTTCTGACTACTATAATTTCAGGTTTGGTTTGAAAAACGGAGAGGATGCTAAAACCAAATACCTTAAGGCGTACAGGAATGTGGTTTCAATGCCTGTGTATGAGAACTCGTATTATTTTTATTTCGGGTTAAAGGACGGTGATACCGCATTTGACAGATTCTTGACTAATTATTTCTCTCCTTGTGACGATAACGAGTCTATATACCCTGTAATCGAAGTGAATACAGTGAACTGTATTGGTTATTACTCGGTGAATAAGGGTTTTGTCCTTAAACAAAGAGGTACTGCAAACGTAGAAGTCCATAATCTTATGGCACCGTACACTGTGACTATAACATCTGAAATCAATTGTAGTACGCTGATAAAGGTTTCTGATGACAGTGGTGATTTGAATGTTAATAGTGTTTTGAGCGACGGGGTATGGTCGTATGAGTTCACTACTGAATACAATGAATTCAAGATAGAAGGACTACCTGCTGGTACATACGGTATTACTCTTCACAATACAACAGAATCCATTGAAAAGGTGACATTCAACATCACCGAAGAGGAAATGGATGAGATTAAGAATATTGACGTGATTCCTTATGACTACTCGAAAGAGGTTGCCAATTATGTTATTGATAAGGATAATGGGGGTTATTTCAATATCATACAAAACAACGCGATATTACCTGTCGTTATATCCGACATCAATAATTGTTGTCTATACTACAGCGGTTCGGAATACGAGACAATAGACCCGATTGTAACTGACGGAAAATTAACTGGTTTAAGGTATCCAGACAAAGACATAAGTCTTAACGGAGCATTCAATGGGTTATCGTACATTGGTGACACACTACAACTTGAGAAAAAGGACAACAACTACTATGTCTGGTGCGGTAACAACAATTACACGGTAAGTGTTGTAAAAAGGGATGAAGACAGTGTAGAGGTGTTTAAACTTGGAGAATTTAATATATCGATGCCTTCTGGTTTTGACTATTACATCGGACATCCTCTTATAACAGGTAAAAGACTTGAACCGTTTATTTTTGCAAAAAACGGAAACATTATCAATGTCACAGAGGACTGGTTACCTAACGTGTTAAACTCTACAGGAGTATTCACCTCAACGGAAAAGGAGATACTCAAGACACAGTTGACATACCAGAATGGAAAGGATAAACAGAGTATCACCGTAGGGTGTATAAACGGTACACTTCCATATACCATTACGACCTATGGAAACGGAGAAAAAGGTACAATGTTCGATGGACGAGGTTTCTTTGAACTGTCCCAATTTGACTCAGACGAAAACGCAATAAGTAATGGGTTCGCGCTTGATATTGACTCGTTTATATTGTCCACCGAGGGCATTCCGAAAGTTCGCCTTGACGCGGAACCAGATGAACCTAAATATGAATTATTGTTTAAGTACCCTTATTTGGTTTCTTTTGCAGACGCAGAAACAACTATTGATACTGGAGTGACATATAATTATGAAACTATCAATAAAGGTCCGTATACAGTAACTTATTTTGATAATAATCAAATAGAAACAGGAGCAACTATCGGTAGTGACATCGAGATTGATTTAACATTGTATATTGAATCGGCAGGATATTGGAATGATATCGGAATGGACGAAGGCATGACTAAATATGAATTTAAATATGCAGGTTATAGTGCTTATTTGGAAGTAACATCATACAAGATTAATGATATTGTTTACACATTACCTGATGACCCGTCAACACGACCAGGTGAAGAGGGTTATGAACTTGATTTACGACCATTACTAAAGGTGTATCCGAACTTTAACGATAATATTAGGTTCAATGTTTTATTCAGTGGGGCAAACGCTGATATTGACAACACGTCATTTGAACTTACAGGGTCAATTAATAATGCTAAAACACACATTTCAACAATTGACCTTCCTACAGTATTATCTCTTACAAGGTCATTTAAGATAAAGTCTTGTGTATGGTTGCCTAAATTTACTAATGTTAAAGTAGTTGTCAATAGGGTGGCAAAAATATGTGACTATAGCAGAACTACCATTACAAGTTCTGTAGTTCCTGATGGCAAGATAAAGAAATCTTTTAGGGCACGTCATTCTAAAGATATAGACATCACGATAAATGACAGCAATGACCCTAATGCAGAGAAATTGTCTCTTGAGTCAAATTCAACGACTTTCGTTCAGGAGCAAGGGAAAAAATACATTCCACTGCATTGTCTAAAACGGAGTAACTAACGGTTTTAAAACAAGGACAAGAAATGTTGAAAATAAAACTTGGAAAAAGCAAGTCTAAGTTATCATCTAACGAGAACAACAGAATCGGGGTTGAACTGAAAAGTCAATCCCAATTGCTGTTTTCCGATATGATTGCGGGTGACATCAACCAGTACACCGAATATATAGCGGAAAAGGACGCGTCTCAAAAGTACCGTATATATCTTACAGTCAAACCATATTGCAGCAACATCCTTTTCAACACCTTTACGGAAACCGTTTATAAGGAGGGTTCGCCAGATATGGTCTATATTGGTGTGAACAACCAGTTCGGCACAACTAAACCGTCTACATTCATCACGGACAAGAACGTGGTTGACTTCAACAAGCACACTCAACGTGATGAAACATTGAGCAGATACGAATTGGTACGTGACACGTCGTACTCACACGCCGATATAGGTGGTGTTGTGTATCACTGCGGTTACGACATATTCAACAATCATATGCTCCGTAAGAACGAGTTCACTATAGTCAACCCGTTGAACGGTTCACTTTCGAAGGAGGAGAGGGTATGTTTCAACACTATCCGTGACTATTTGAGAGACAAGGACGGTAATATAGAGCAAAGTTCAAATTTTCACATCAACTATCAGAGAGAGAACCAGTACGCGCTCATACCTAACACATTCAAGGAACACTTGTACCAGTATGACACTATTGACAGTTTCGACCTGTCAATCACGAAGAATCTCACAGAGCGAGACGGATGGGTAGGTTTCATAAATCCAGTGGCAACAGAGGTTCCGAACTACAAGGATATATCATTGAACAAATGTATGAACAACAACAAACCATGCGAATTCATTGATATGTACCCAGACCGTTCACTATACAGTTTCGTCCCAAAGTACAACAAGTATCTTTTAAGATACGAACCTAACTGGGATGTGCTGTTGTGCTATGCGTCTGACGCTTTCTACGACAACGACCTGATAACGCACAAGAACTGCACGAAGACCATAATCGAGGGCGGGCAAAAGAAAAGTGTCAGCATTGGAGATGTTAACGCTATATCGTTCTATTTCCCCGAAGGTATTGATACTGACAGGGTAAGAGTGTTATGTAAGACTAAAGTAAGGAACACGTTCTCAAGGTCGTCATCTGTGCATATATACGTTATACACAACGATGATGTTATTCTTGAATTTGACACTCTCATATCTGGTCTTGGTGATGACGAGGAGCGCGAGTTCTATTTACGCACAAGCGAGATTGACGAGATTCTTGCCCTTGAGGAGTTACGGAACAACGATAACGGTTTCAATTTTGAGTTGAGGATAGCGAAGATAGTCAACGGAAAGCAGTGCAAGTATTATTACAGGGTATTACAACCACTTGAGATAAGACAGAACACATCAAATAAACTTGGGTTTAGCAAGAATATCTATTCAGATGATATTGTACAGTATCTCTATAACTCACCGATTGACACAAGCACGATTCGAGACCACCTTGGCAGACCTATCACGGAATTGTACGCCACTGTCTTAAAGAGACACAAGGGTGATTATATCTGGTACAACAAGAAACAGGAGATTGAAGGGTGGAACGGCACGTTTACACAGGAAGAGGTCAACGAGATTGAGTACAACCACTGTTTTGGAAATTTGACCGCTGGTCTCGACCTTCCTGTTGAACTGGACGACTACAATGTGCATAAGATACACAATGTTCCGAAGGTAAATGAAATCAACAAGCAGTGGAAAGACCTTGATGAGACATTGAAACGGCCAGAATCAATCAAACTTGACAAGTCAGAGCATGATATCACAAGTGAGTCGAAAAAGTTCATAGGTGACCTTGTTGAGTTCAACCCGTATTCTTTTGACGAGACCGTGATAGAGAAGATGTACTACAGGTTCAACACAAAGCAGAGGGAAATGTACAGTAAGGAGTTTGACGAGTTGATTATTGACTCTATCTCGTCTGACGACTACGACCAGATATTGAATTATGACAACACGTATGAGAAAAATCCGTACAATGTTAACGAGAGTGTCTACAACACACGCTCAAATGACGGAAAGACGGTTACTTTTCCAATCAATATATTCCCAGAGGGATATTATTATCAGGCACACTACCCTATACAAGTGAGGGAGTACAGTGATACGGTTAAACAGGGTCAAGACACAAGAATAGCGTTCACGGTCAACGAGAGTAATGGAGACAAGCATATTCTTCAACTTGCTGATAGTTACAATATGCACCTTATGGACTACCTTGTGCTTTACCGAAAGACAGACAACAGCAAACGGTACGGTGTCATCATCAAGATAGACGGACTGCTGTTCACTGTCAAGTCGGAACTCGATGAAGGAGAGACAATGAACAACTATCTCGTATATCACGAGGAGTCTGACAAACCAGAGTTCGCGTTCAACTTTGACGACGGTAGCGGCAGGTATTATTACAGGGAATTGAAGAGTGATGCTGACATAAGCACAGACAGCGACCTGTACGATTCGATGTTCACCAATGGAGTTCATTATATGTACAAGGATATCAACTTCTATCTAAGAAGACAAGACCCTACTGGCGCATACGGACTGTCATCGTTCACGACACTCGCTAAATCACAGAACCTTGTTGTAGAGGGTAATGAAAAGGATATACAGAGAAGTATAACAAAAGACCAAACAACCTCAACAGAATGTTAAGATATAAGTTCTCGGACTCCAATATAAGCGTGACGACCAGAAGACTCGACCCTTCAGAGATGACGTACTACGAGAACTCTGGTCTTATAAACACCGTATGCAAATTACACAACCTCGCTGGAAACTCCACGGTCTACCTGAACAGGAATGACGGTTCGCAGATTAACTACAGGGATTATCTGCAATTGGGTGTGTACGATAAGGACACTTTCCGCCTGTCGTTCAATAAGGAGATGTCGTTTGTCGTAGGCACGCTACAGAAGAATGAGATGTCAGACAGGTTGAACGGTCCAGTAAAGACATTCCTCGACATCTCGCTTGCAGAGGGGTACACGCATCCGTTTGTCACTAACCGTGACAGTGTTGATGTCAAGGAGTTCATATATGATTTCTACGAAGGTGTGGAGGATACGACTATTAAAAGAAGATGTGTAGGTGATTATATCCTTTACAATATGATATTCCTATATAAGGCAAACGGTATAGATGTCAACAAGAAATATATTTTGCCAGACACCTATGAAAATACAGGGAAATGCGAGATTTGGTACTATATTGACGGTGTGAAGAAAACCTTGAGGGCGACAGTGCCCTCAACATCAATGGGTCTTGACGACAACACAAGACTGCTTGTGGAATGCACGAAAGCGCAATGTGACGAGGTCTTGAAGGACGCTCCGAGCATATTCTATTGTGATGATGTCAGGTATTTTGACTATCAACTGTCTGGGACATATGACTATCCTACTGTTGACGGAAACGAGACGTGGTCGATGTTCAATCTCACGTTCAAACCAGAGACAGAACTTATGGTCGAGAACGGCGGTGCGCATTTCGCTATATTGCTTACAACACCTGAAAGCACTGACGACGAGGACCTGCACAGCATCAATTACGTCAGCACGGAGATAAGCAAGGCGAAATCGAAGATAGTAGATTACGAGAAGGACGTATTCTCTCCTATGTACTACGAAAACGGTAAAATCCGCGAGGTAAAGGAAATAGAGTTCAACCTTCACTTCAGGTCTCACGATAACGAGAGTTCTGACTGGTCGTTGACAGACGACATTAACGAGCATAATAACCCTTGGGGTTTGAAAGACAGTGATAGCGATTCAACATCAGACCTGCTCGGCAAGATAGGTTTCACGGACGAGGATGTGTTTTACCAGCACAAGAACATACAGCAGTCGTTCTTGAGGTTATCGTTCTATGACAGTCCTGACAGGAACGAGCAGTCACTACTGTATTACTCGACCATTTTCCTCAACAGCAATACATTATACGGTAAGTATCTCAAGTTCGTAAGGAAAGGTGTGAAGAATGATGATATCCAGTACGTTGACAATACGGATATACAGAATAGGGAATATAGACTGGACACACAATTGCACGCCTATGACAAGTTCAACTACAGCAGTAGTAGCGAAGGTTTCTATATCTATCTGTTCGCGAACTCTATTAAGGGGAATGTGCCTACACCTATCTATATGAAGGCGGAGTTCAACCACGCCAAATACGGTGTCACAATTCCGCTGGTGATGCCTATGGACGAGAACTGGAATCCGATACCGAGCGACAGTGACGATTTCCCGACGACATACAGTATCGCAGTTGACTCTAACGATATACATAACCCTGGAGACGACATCTATCTTGAGACAGATTTCGAGAGACTGAACAGGGATATGCACATCAAACTCATCACCAAATACGACGAGAATACAAAGCAGACTATTTGGACACTGCCTAACAGTGAATCAATAATAGACGGTAAGATAACATTCAATCTGTACGAACCAATGGCAAATATCGGATAAGCAATGGAGATAGTAAGAAGGTTAATCAATTTAGAGAGTTCAAAGAGCAGGTTTGACGGTAAACTGCCGTCATATGTGGACAATCTCAAGCAAGACGTGGTTGAAGCGCCTGTATACGAGGAGAACGAAGAGGACTATAACGACTGGAACAAGTCTCCTGTTAACATCATCATATCAAATGACTCTAAAATCTATCCATTAAGAGACAGGATACCATTGGTCAAGGACGTTTCTGGAAACCTTGTTTTAAGGTTCAGGACAATGGTCGAGGTGTTCACTTTCCTGAAACGATTCTCTGAAAAGTCCGTTTTCTACAAACTGTGCAATCAGAACGGCAGCATAGGGTGGAGAGAGGTTGACATTGACTTCTTTAATGATTGGAATGGAAAAAACCTGAATCCATCTACACCAGACATTGAATTATATGAAATAGGTGATATTGTTTGTGTTAATCCAGAATCAGAGAAATACACCTCATTGTTTAAGTTTGACGGCGACACACACAGGTATGATGTGGATTTCCGTGACCTTGTATTGGACTTGAAGGTGAACGGAACTAGGAAATACAGTGAACCATTCATCAACATACCAGTATATCTTGAGGAGGAGATTGTCGACAACGGCATATTGACGCCTTACAGCGACCTTTGGGAATCTGGAAGGAAATACTATCTCGGCGAATATGTATTCCACGCAGCGGACGGTACAGAGAGCGGTATACGTGCCTATAGACTCATAAGGGGAGGTGTTGACGGAGACGGGAATTTACTATATGACTTTTTGAACGCCACTGGAAATATCTATGACATAGTCAAGAGAGAATACGACAATATGGACAGTAACGGGTTATCCAAGCATTACAGGTTTATAACCTCGAAAGAGGCGATTTCAGGCACTTTATTCAACAAGAACGATAACGGTATCATCCGTAAACAGATACTCGTTGAGAATGCCTCTGATACGCCTATTTTCAATTTTGTAAATGTATATTACACTGGTTTTCTCAATCCTTTCACCAAGTTGATAGATTTTGATGAAAATGGAGATAATCCACATTGGGAAATAGCGGATTCATTCGCTGACACACCAGATGATTACGAACCGTTTGTTGTTAATGGAAAATGCGAGAGTAAACTTGACATATTCGCATCAAAGAAAAAATCATACAGCACAAGCGGAGAAGTTTTGCCGTTCTGTTTCGATGATGACTCCAAACCAGCGTCTGACGGCAGATACTATGCGGACATACCTTATACAAAGGGGGTTGTTATTACAAGCGACGGTCAGTATTGTTATTTAGAGGACCCTGTTATCAACAGCGCAAACCAGACGATAACATTCACATATCACATAGGTTGTGAGGTAAAGACCAATGATGATGGCGGCGCAACTACAATTGTAGAGAATACTGGCATCAAATACGTTGAGTCATTCACATATGCCTACAAGACATACGATATGTACTACCAGGACACTGACGCGTACAAGGAGGTAGTCTATATGGACATCGACCTCACAACAGGGAAATATGCTGACAACGATGATATCAACAGTATAGGAGGCAGCGTGAGAGTGGCAGATGTATCGTTCAGGAGCGACTCGCTGTCAAACGAGATGTACCTGAAGACATTCGCTTTCAAGGACGAGGCGACAAGTCGCCTGATAAGTGCGAACAAGGACATCGACGCGTCAATAGAGAGGGGTGATTACGCGGCGTTCGAGCGCCATAACCTGCTTGGCGAGATAAAGACGTTCTCTGACTTGAAGAACTACAGGAACAACTTCTTCAATCTGTAGTCAAGACTATTTATAATGAAGGTTTGACTGTTAAAAAATTAGACTTAGGAAAATGGCAAATAACACATACGGAACAAAGAAACCAGCACTTGTGACATCAAGCGATGTCGACATATTCTACCATTACCGTCCAACACGCAGCAGCGATTCAAGCGAGTTCGGGAGTTTCAAGAAACTCGACAGTTCACTGTTATCGTCGATGAACGTGGAGAGTGGTGGCGAACAGAACGTATTGCCTGGTATGTACGACCTGAAACTCCCTCTTGGGTCTTTCGGAAGCGCTGGCATTTACACCATATACATCAAACCGAAGGAGATTATCACCAACATAGTTGACGTGAGCACATTGTCCGCGTATCCAAATATCCGAGGCGTTGTGCTGTCTGCGGACAGTGTGAGCAATGTGGACGAGTCAATCTTCAACGACGGTGAACTTGTTGGATACCGTATCGAGTATTTCGAGAACGGAGAGCGTCTGCCTGACTACAGAATCATTACATCGAACAACAGATGCGAACCTGTTAGTTCAAGTATGACATACACCTACAAGAACGGTATAACGTACACATTCAGTGAGTCCAGCGACCTTATATTCTGTACGGTCACACCAAGCGTTGCGATGCCTTACAAGAGTTCAAGTGCTCCGTATATCGGAAAGACATCACAGAAGATAGCGTTGATTAACACCAAGTTCAACCCAGTGATGATGGAGATAGAAATGACAGAGCACGATATTGAATCAATCGCGACGATGCTTGAGGGAGACCAGATAAGAAACCTCGACAAGGCGCTTATCACGACATTCAACAGCGACGGAGGACTCTACAACCAGTCCGCTTACGGTCACATTGTCAACACCAAGGAGGGTATCAACCACGATTTCAGGTTGAACAACACCACAAGCATCATCTTTGACGAGCAGAATAAATTTGAAAAGATAAAACCTAATGTCGAGTAAGAACAAGGACTACATAGTAACCCGTGGAAACTATACGGTCAAGAAACGCCATAAACTGTTGAACGACAGTACAATATATGAGCGAGACTATATGACCGTAGGTGCCGATGGCGGATGGCGTAACGACAGTCTTCCTTACGGTACGTCTAACTTTAAACTCACACGCCGTTCAGAGCAGAACGGTACGAGGAAGCACAAGTTCGGCGACTGGGAGGTTTTTGACGGTTCTACCGTGGCGACACTTGACTCTGTGTCGTCTGTTGAGTCGTCTGAAAGTTCAATAAAACTTCATCAGTTCTCCAAGTCGTTGAGTGACTACGCCTATTACGGAAGTTGCTCTGACCTTGTCAAATACAGTATCAGCAAGATTGTGGAGCAGTTTCCAGCGGAACTGTATGTTACGGACAAGCAATGTCGTATATATAACGGAGATGACGCCTATCTATTGGGTAAGGATGAATTTGACGTTCCAGTGATGATATACAATCCGTTCGAGATTAACATTTCCGCGGAGTCTATGAACGAGAGCGATGTCTATAACAAGATGCGTTATTTCTGCCTGTCAAGGCATTTGTATGATGTCATTGACTACAACGGTGATATGGTTTACTGTTCACCAAAATGGGAATCGAACACTAAGGACAAGATATGCTTTGAAGAAGGCGACCGTATTGCGACAATCTATCTTGAGGACGAGATGATGATTTGCGAGTACTACTACAACGGAGGCGCCGTGCTGCTTACGGACGGAAAGTACATCGGATACCACATCAGACCAAAGGAAAGACTTCTTGAGGAGTTCTTCAATGGGTTGACACCTTTTGAGAGCGTCCTGCTTAACAGGACAACCACGCCTCTGTACACGGCGACATTCGAGTATATGTACGACGACGAGAACGGTTACCACTACCAGAACAGGAAATACACATGGCCGTCGTCATACGGTTGGAACATAGAGGTGAACAACGCCGTTTTCGAGAACTATCTTTCCAGTCTTATGGAACTCGCACAGGTGTATGACGAGTCATTCTCGGACAATCTGTGGAGGATGATGGTACACGACTCCGTTAAGAATATGGACTTGACGTTCACTAACAACATGGACGCCACAGACAGCGAGGACTATGCGCTTGGCACTACCAAGTTCAAGATGCTTATGTCAGGATACGCGTACATATTCGACGAGTTGAAGACATATATAGACAACATATCAAACACAAATGTAATAACATATAACAAGGAGAACAACCTGCCAGACTATTTCCTGTCTGACGCCGTATCAATGAGCGGATGGAATGTTGTCAACGCCGTGTCGACATTTGCGAACAGCGGTTCTGAAATAAGGTTATACCAGTCAGACAACCATAGATACACGGCAAGCGAGGCAAACACCGTTTTCCTTCGTAACCTTAAACTAAACTCGAAGGCGATTCTGTCACGAAAGGGAACAAAGGAGGCGATTGAGATGGTACTTGGTCTGTTCGGTTATATGTCAGATGATTTCGCACGGAATCTTCCTACACCACAAGACGGTGATTACAGTATCAATGAGTATGTGGCGGTAGCGTCAATGAACGAGATAGTGCCTGTTGACGATACGCTGTCAACACAGAAATACGGTCTCTTGGTAAATGGAGAGGACCTATATTCTGACGACCCTCTTGAACTCGGTCTTGACGGTCTACCAGTAAGGGTTGTTGTGTTTGAGAACGAAAAGGGTTCGTTCAAGTACCTGATACCGTGGTTCACTAACCCGTATTCATATTCAAACGGTAATGAAATGTACTTCCAGATGTATGGCGGATGGGGAAAGACCTACAAGAAATACATCAACGAGGGTATCCTTGCACAAGGCATTGACAGTATCATCTCTGACGGAAAGTTCACCATATACGACGAGACGCATAAGTACCTGAATGTCGTTCGCGACATTAACGAGTTGTTCGCTGTACCTTACGGGCAATTGCAGAACGGAGACATTTACTATGTGTATGACAACAGCACTTTGTCAATGTACGAAGAGAAGGTCCAATCTGGTGATTTAAGCAAATACTCGAATTATTTCATTATAAACGACAAGGAATACTGTACTGAATATTCAGAAAACGGATGGGAGTGTATCACATCTGACGAGATTGAGCACGCATACGGAAATGGCGTGAAGGTCCTGTATCTTGAGTCAATCATCGACGATACCACTGGAAACAACCCTCACGTAGGATACGGAAAATATGATGACGGTAAAGAATACCTATTGAGATTTAAGCAACTCTTCAGAGAGGCAATTATCAACAACAACTTTATCGACGACGCGTACAAGTGCGAGAACGGGGAACTGATTGACGGTATTAAAGAGCACGGTTTTACTGTATCTGACCTTGTCAAGGACAACGTGAAAACTTGGTATTTCACAGACCACTATAAACGCCATAATAACCTTCAACAGATTGACTATTACAATATTGACAATCTTGAGGACGCATATGGTCCTATACTCCAGTATGACATAACGACATCAACAGAGAACAAGGTAGGCAAGAACACAGACACTTTCTATAAGAGCGACCTTGTGCCATACAATTTCGAGACTGGCGTACACGGAGACAACGAGTCAAACTCAAATTCATCTAACGACGAGGCGGCGGCAAACTCAATCATCAACGTGAAGAACCTTAAGATTACATTCAAGGGTTCAATCGCGGAAGAGGCGGGATTCAGGGAATACCTGTACAAGTGCATAATGCCTTATCTGAAACAGGTTGTGCCGTCAACGTCTCTGCTTGAAATTGAGATTGAGAACGAGAGCGTAGAGTATGGATGCCAGGAGGATTTGCCTATCGAGGGCGTTATAAACACTAACGACAATACTGACGCATTTGACAACCTTGAGTTCAGTGATTCTGTCACATTGAATATCGATGCAGATGTAGACCAGTTTACATATAAAATGTCCGCACCGTTGAAGTGGACAATCACAAACCCATAAGTTAAACACAAGAAGCGATGAAAGTAGCATATAAATGGAAATTGACTAATGACAAGTCAGCATACATAACCAGCGAGGAAGTGCTCGGTGGAAAACCGTTCATACACAGCAAGACCGAGAAAAAGGTATATGTCCTGTCAGAGGACAAGGAATCTAAAGAGGCGGTCACTGGATACAATGTCGCTGACAACACAATATCGTTTATCGCGTCAAGTATGGCAAGGGATGACTACGAGTCAAACCTTAACGATTTGCGTAAACTCCTGAAATTCGACGAGAACGGTATGTACTACGCGTTAGGTAACGTGTCAGACTACTATGCCGAGGACGAGAATGACTGTCTTACCACGGAAAAGGGTATCACTGTATCAACAAACGTGGTGACAAAGACAATTGATGCGACATATGACGAGACTACAAGGGAGTGTCTACAGGCAGAGGCGTATGTACATGTAAGCAGCGGTGGTACAAAGGATAATCAGGTATTAAATTTTGAGTTCGGTATACCAAGAGGTTGTGTTGGCCCAAATTTTGATATTGAGAGAAGATATCAGGTATTAGATAAAGACGGTGGTGATTTCTGCTGTTTCGCTGGAGTTATTCCACCAGAGAAGGTTGACGACCCTACAACAGTTGACAAATTGAAATGGTTCTATTATCCAAATATAGGTATAGGTAAAAGTCGTGTGCTTGCAGTACCAAGTATCGCTTTGACTGGTCCATACGCTTCAGACCCAGAAAGTGATGACGACTATAACGACCCTTCAACTGGTCATATCAACAATGTTCGTGAGATAACAAACGGAACTGGTTCTTTTACCCGTATTACTGGGTATAATTGGAAATTGGTAGAGGACGGAGATAATCACTATTACAGCGACGCCGAGCATAATGGTGTGGCACGCGTCGATGTCAAGTCAACTGGTGTTGAGATAAAGACTGACAAACCAGAGAACCCAGATTTGAAAGTGAGTGATGTTAGAATTGACAGGATTGGCGGGTGCGTGAATAATAATTCACTAATAATCACACCATTCACAGTTTTTGGTGACCAAGTTAATTTTAGTGGTCGCACGACTTTCAGCGGTGTTAATATGTTTTACGGTCAATCATCTTTCCTGAATACGGTACAATTCAACAAATCATTTAGAATGGGAAGTGCAGAAAACCCAAAAATCAATTTTGAGGAAAGTGGTAAAATCACATCACAAAACACGATTCACGCTAAAGCGTTCTACACTGATTCGGATAAACGTCTGAAAAACATAATAGGAGACATTAATCTTGATATAGACAAGATTCTTGAACTGTCTCTTATCTATTATACATTTAACAACGACCCGTCTAAAAAAGAGGAGATAGGTGTAATCGCGCAGGAGATAAAGGAGGTTTGTCCCCAAATTGTTTCAGAGGACGAGAACGGTATGCTGTCTGTCGACTACAGTAAATTGAGCATACTTGCCCTATACTGCATTAAGGACTTATACGGAAAATTAAATAAGGATTAAAAAAGCAACCAAATGGCAGAAGTAGTAAAACCAGGGCAAACACAAAACATCGTCACTGGCAGCACCTCAAGCACAGGGACGGTCGGGATTGGTTCGTTCACGAACACTAGTTTTAGTAATGATTCAATGAGCATGTCCAGTTCTGACGCTACAGAGGTTGTTGACTTGGCAGACTTGCGTGATTTGATGTCCACGACATTAAACTTGCCATTGGACGAGATTAATGCATCATTTCCGTTACCCCCATCAACGGCGTTGACAGAATGTCAAGATGTTTTTAGTGTACAGCATATAGTTGATGATGTGTATCAACGAAACAGTGATAAGTTCGAGAGTATAACATTCGTTAACGATTCACAACTCGCAGATGAGCAACTTGTTGATAGAGGACATTGTAAATTCAATTTCACAAAAATAGAGGGAAGTGTAAAAGACCTGTATTTCTCAACAATCAATGTTAATTTCATTAAGACATTAAAACCAAAACAAGGCACATACGAGTATGAGAAATTCACTTGGAATCATATACGCCTGACAATTGACTGTTATAGTAAAAATAATGATGGTTCTTTGGAGAAATGCGGAAATTACCAGATTATAGGTAATACTGGAAACAAAGAACAATGGTGGGTCTTGAACGAGCATACGGAAAGTTCTGACTTGTTTACATTGACATTGTCAACTGAGCAAAGTGATTTCGATAAAACAAACCCTATAGTTTTAAGCAAGGAAACCAATGAAGAGTCAATTGTTACCTTAACACTCACCACACAAAGACGTGATATTGATGCTATTCAAATTAAAATGGATGCATATACCAGTGATTTGAATCCAAAGTATATATACGACGCTGACCATATAGCGCTCGGTGAATGGATGTACACTTATAAGATAGGTATGGACAAGACAAACCTATATGATTGTGGCGCTGAAACCTACCTGTTAAAAGACAATATCGAGGTTGAACACCCTGAAAATGTATACTTAACACCGTCTTCTAAAGAGCAGAAGACGCTGGATATGTATATAGGTTATGAATTTCTTGAGCATAACATTCAACCAAACGAGTCTGTTTTCTTGGATGTTATGGTATTACAGTATTTCGAAGAGGAACCTACAGTTGATGATTTCTACCATTATTTGAATGTGTCAATCAACAAGCAGGAAGGGCAAATGAGCGCACCATCACCACAGTTAGGTGATAAATATTGGCGTAATGTGACTTACACGACAGACGAGAATACACCTGTCTTTAAATTTGCACCAGGTTCTAAGATTTCAAGAGAA
>OQVU01000354.1_pt1 | contig 16775 bp, 12 predicted proteins | sample 1691611 | NCBI WGS metagenome assembly OQVU01 (sample SAMN03418272, study PRJEB22391) | human gut metagenome | biome: human-gut; feature: organic feature; material: feces | host: Homo sapiens | place: Tanzania | collected 2013-01
GGACTGAGGGGCTATTTATTGCTTGCAAAAGTTGAGTAAATAAAGAATGCCCCTCTGTTTTGTTTTAATGGTATTTGATGTAACTCTTTTGCACGTAAACGTTTACGCAAAATAATGGCGTAAATGTCGGGGTGTGATGATATGCTTGAATAATATTTTGCTTACTTTTGCACTCAGACAAAAGAATTAAGACTTCTACACCTAAAATGCCGTTTCAGACTTTTCTAAAGTCTCTTACCATATATCTGTCTCTATTCACTTTGTAAAAGGAAAGGGATAAGGAGATGATACTCGATAATTTAATAACTAAAACTCAAATGTAATAAAACTATGGTTACATCATTATTGTATATCCGTCGTTGTCTGACACTTACGCTTTTGCTCCTTACTTCTGTAAGCGGAGCATGGGGGGATGATTTCATCCATTATAAAATCTATGGCTCTACAGATAATTGGAAGTTTTCCGATGCACTGAAATATAAAGTTGTCGCTGACAACATCGGATCTGTTACTATCCATCTGGAAGCGGGTGCCTATGAGTTCTTTTTCAAACAACCAGATAAAACATTCAATTTCGCTTCCCCTATAGAAGTAGTGGATGGAAACGTATATCTACTCACCGAAAGCGACAAGAACAACGGAAAACTCACAGTGGCAACCGCAGGCGACTACACTTTCACGGTGAAATGGGATAGTTCTACGCCATACATCTCGGTGGATTTCCCTGAAGACCCAAACGCAGACAAGTCATTCTATCTTATTGTCCCAAATGAGAATGTGGGTAATACAGAGCGTGCCGTGCCTGCTTCCAAGGGCATTGCGCCGAAGAAACACACTGTCTTCAAGCTTACTGCTGGTCGTGAGCGCAACAAGTCAGAACTCAATGAAGACCTTGTGAGCATCAATCTGAAGATAGATGGCGACAAGGGACAGCAGTTGCGTTACGACCAAAACGGTGTGATACGATTCTATATAAAGTATAAAGACATGTATTTCCAGCCAGAGGATTCCGAGAATGAATTTATCATCGGTGAGGGTACAGACAATCAAAAGGTGACGGCAACGAATGGCGTTGACTTCTATGGCATCCGTAGTCATAGCATGACACAAAGCGCAACCGACAAATATTACACCATACACAAGAATAATGCAGGAGATACCAAGTCGCTGACATTCATGTTTTCCAAGAAGAATGGACAGCATAATTTCATCATAGCCGATACCAATACAGGTTCTACAATTAATGGCAACGCTGTCAATGGATTCCAAAACAATGGTAACCTCATAGTAGGCTTCCTGCAATCACGTGGATATAATTCCAAATATTATAATGAGCACATATCTAATGGCGTCTATCTCATTGGCCAAATGGGCGAAAAATATACGAGCAACAAAGATTATCCGATGACCAAAATCATCTATCCAAAGGATGCTCCAGAGGCAAAAGCAGACTCGATAGTATATGTGTGCGAGGTAAAGAAGGGCAAAAACTCTTGGGATAATTTCTTCCTTTCTTTCTCCACAGAAGATAAAATAAGCAATGAGGACAAACATTGGAATCTTCTTCTCCGTCCACACGTTCAGGACCAGATGGACGGTCAAAGCCTTGAGGGCGGTGTGTTCTTCTACAAGGATGATGAAGGAACTGACAATCAGCAGCAAGCCCTCAACCCATTGCTTAGCGATGACCAGAAGAAGAGATATGTATCATATAAGGTGTATTTCAATGCCACTTACTCCACATATCGCATCGAGTTTTATGACAATTTCTATATTGCCGGACCTGCCGTTAATGACATCGCAAACGACAATACAAACAATAGTCAATACTTCCAGCCTAAATATCGCAAGGCAATGCTGACAGAGACACATCATGGCGTGACGCATTATAAATACACTGGCGAGTTCACCAAAGGCTCTACCTTCGCTTTCTTTGTCAATCCTGATACCTATGCGTTCAATTATTCTGAGGATGATGACGTGGCAGACGAGGCACAAGGAGGTATGTGGAGCACACAGGCTCCAGCAGACAAGAAGGACTATGCCTTCCATAATCATATCCGTTGGAACGAAAATGGTGATAATGAGGCTAAATCTCTCGGTACAAGCAACAACGGAATCCTCTGGACTCTCCCTTCCGGCACATACACTCTGCGCCTCTATTACCATGCAGAAGAGGCAAATCATAACCAGCTTATCACCATCGACAAGGTGGTGAAGCTGAAGAATGCCACTTCGGAATTTGCAGAGAGCAAAGGCGGAACGAAAGAAAGTCACAACTATGGCGGATGGCGCACATTCTCCGACGACTGCGCTTTGTGGTTGCCAAACGGCGTGAGAGCTTACTATGTCAGCGGGGTGACAAATGAAAGCAAGGCAAGGCTTACCGAGGTGACGGATGGCATCATACCTGCACATTGCGGTGTCCTGCTCTATGATGAGAACCTACTTGAAGGTGAAGAGGAGATACATCTCTACCCTGTGCCGACAGACTACAGCCAGACTCTGCCAAAGGGCACGACAAACTATCTCGTGGATTGTTATAAAGAAGACAAGACCGTCCAGCCAACAGAGGGCGATAGGTATAACTATTTCTTTACCTGCTTCTATAAGAAAATAGGCGACCGCAGGAAGAGCAACGTCCCGATGAACTTCTGGAAGACTGCAGAGGATGCCACTGCCAAGAAGAATTACACATATCTCAGCGTGGACAAGAATATCCATCCTGCGGCATTCGACAGCGATCACTGCAATTACCTGCAGGAACTCTTGGCTTCCAATATAGCCAACAATGCCAAGAACTACTGTTTCCTGTTCTCTCTCGATGACACTTTCGGCGGAGACACCACGACAGCGATAGAGGTGCCGGAGGATAATGTTCTCACGGAAGAAGGCGATGTCTGGTTTAATATGCAAGGCATCCGCATATCTAAGCCGAACACTCCAGGCTTATATATCCACAACCGCAAGAAGGTAGTGATAAGATAATCTGATAATAGAAATCTATCAAAATCAAGCAGTCATGAAAAAGAGATATTTCACACCCACAATAGAATACCTTGAATCTGAAACTGGGTATTTACTCATAACGAGTGATTTGAAAGAAGAAGGAGCAGAGCAGGACTTTGCTAAGGAGAATGAATTCTTCTTTAATGAGAATGATGATAGTGACTTTTGGGGCGATCCATTCTCTTTGGAATATTAGTTTTTTTTTATGTTTTGAAAAAGGTAAATAGGACGTATTTGTGTAACAGTATATATAGGTAATTACTTTAATCAGGTAATAGGAGATTACCATTCTCTTTTCTGAGAAACTTTTGTTTAGTAGTATTTTTGACAATGTGCTCATCGCGAGAAGCTATGAGCACATTACGTTATTGTATTGTTGTCTTTATTTGTTTTGGTACTGTCTTCCAGACAGCTGTCTCTCTCTGCTTCATATATCCCGAGACTTCGTCCCGGGTTACTCTCGCTTCGCTCGGTATTGTCTTCCAGACAAATCTTGTTGTCTTGTTGTTTAGTTGTCTTGTTGTTTAGTTGTTTGGTTGTCAGGTGTTGTCTTCCAGACAAATCTTATTGTACTTTATAAAAAAATATCAATGAATAAAAACAGATAATTATGACATTACCTATTTCTATCCATTGATATTATTATATTACAGTGACTGTATAGGGTTAAATCTTGCTGATGATGCCAAGCTTGCTGCTCTCCAGGAAGTGGATGATAGCATTGATTTCCTTACCCTTAGGCACCTGCTCCTTGATCTGATTGATGGCGTCGAAGACGCTGGTCTGACCGTGGAAGACGAGGCGGTAGGCATTGGCGATGTGACCTATCACCTTCTCTGGAGTATCGGAAGACTTCAGGAGAGTGTCGTTGACGCCGCCGTAGCGCACAGGATTGTCAGTAGCCACGATAAATGGAGGCACATCCTTTGAGATACGCACGCCGCTGGTCACCATCGAAGCACCACCGATACGCACGTTGGAATTGATGATAACGCTTGACGAGAAGATGGCAGCGCTATGGATTTCGCAGTCGCCAGCCACCTTAGTGCCGTAGCCGAAGGTGACATAGTCGTCCACCTTGGTGTCGTGAGAGATATGCACACCTTCCATGAAGAAGTTGCGGTTGCCGATGCGAGTTTCGCCATCAGCAAAAGTAGCACGGTTTACCACCACATTCTCGCGGAAGATATTCTCGTCGCCGATGATGAGAGAGGTCTCTGCACCGTTGTATTCGAAGTCCTGTGGCTCAGCGCCGAGCACAGTGTTCTGATATACTTTGTTACCTCTTCCGAGCTTTGTGCCACGCATGATGCTGACGTAAGGGAAGATGACGCAGTCGTCACCGATTACCACGTCGTCCTCGATGTAGGCAAATGGGTAGATAGTGACGTTCTTGCCAATCTTTGCGCCCGGTGCTATGTATGCTTTATCGCTTATCATAATTGTTTTCCTTTTTATATTATACAATTAGTATCTGCCTCCGCCGAGGGCATAGTAGAGGTTTACGACGGCCTGCATCTTGTAGAAGTCATCAGCCACTTTAGAGAGCTCTGCATTGAGAAGGCTCTGCTGAGCTGTGATTACTTCAAGGTATGTGGCAGAGCCATCGTTGAACAGCATCTTGTTGTACTCCACATTCTTCTTCAGGCTTGCCACCTGCTTTTCCTCAAGCTTTGACTTCTCGTCGGAAGAATTATAGAGCACGAGGGCGTTGCTCACCTCAGAACCAGCAGAGAGGACAGCGTTCTGCCAAGTGTTGAAAGCCTGTTCCTGCTTTGATTTAGCTACCTTCAGTCCTGCTATTATCTGTCCGTGGGCGAAGATAGGCTGTGTGAGTGAACTGACAGCAGAGAGCAACCACTTGCCAGGGTTTGTGATACCACCGCCACCAGAGTTGGTGAAAGCTCCTGTTCCAGAGATAGAGATGCTCGGATAGAAGCGTGAGCGGGCGGTATTTACATCGTAGAAGCACTGTGCGAGCGACATCTCAGCATAGTGGACGTCAGGACGATTGTTGAGCAACTGCAAGCTAACGCCAGTGGAGAACTTTGTAGGGAGCGACTGTCCCTCGAATGTGCCGCGCTGAATGCTTTGCGCTTGCTGACCGAGAAGGAGGGATAGGGAGTTTTCAGTCTCGCGAATCTGACGCTTGAGGTCGGTGGCTTGCGCCTGTACAGAGTAGTAATTAGCCTCTGCACTCTGTACGGAAGTCTCCTTTACGCGTCCCAATTCCTTCTGTATCTTCATGATTTTCCATGTCTCCTCGGTGAGCTTGGTCATGTCATTGACCACCTCCAGTTGCTTGTCGAGCATCAGGAGAGTGTAGTACATATTGGCAACATTGGATATTACCTTAGTCTGTACCACCTGTTGATAGTCCCTTGTAGCCAGGAGAGACATCTGGGCAGAGCGCTTCTGATTGAGAAGGTTGCCGAAGAGGTCGATGCTCCATGATGCAGTGACAGGCAGGGAGTAAGTCTTGGAAGTCTTTCCTCCATCCCAAGAAGCCAGTGTTCCCTGTGGAGAGAATGTGAAACCAGGCACGAAAGCGAGCTTAGCCACCATCAGCTGATCCTCCACCATCTTCACGTTGAGGGCGGCATTGAGCAGGTTGGTGTTGTTGCTCAGAGCCGTTTCGATGAGCGATTGCAGATGAGAGTCGGTGAACACTTCGCGCCAAGGCAGGTTGCCGAAGCTGGTAGTGTCGCTGACAGCGAGCGTATCTGTGGTGCTCACGGTGTCGCGTACGAGTCCCTTGGTGTTGACCTCAGGACGCTCGTACTTGTTGTATAGTCCGCAACTGGTCATCACGAGCGATGCTGTTGCGAGAAGAATTATCTTGTTTAGTTTCATTGTTACTTTGATTCTTGAAGACCCTTATTTAGTATTTTTGTCTATCTGCTCGTGCAGTGCGCCAGCCACGTATGGGTTGGTATATTGACGTATCTCAGAATCCACATTGGCACTGTCGCCTTCAAACTCGATAGCCTTCACCTTCTCCTGCAGTGTCTGGAAGACATAGAAGAGAGCTGGCACAATCATAATCTGGCAAAGCATACCGATAAGCATACCGCCTACGGCTGCGGCACCGAGAGTCATGTTACCATTGTAGCCTACGCCCCAAGGCATGAGCAATGGGAGCAGACCGATAATCATCGCCAATGAGGTCATCAGAATAGGACGCAGACGGGCTGAAGCACCGAGCACTGCTGACCATGAGATTGCCATACCTGTGCGACGACGCTCCAGAGCGAACTGCACGATGAGGATGGCGTTCTTTGCCAGAAGACCCATCAGCATGATAAGAGCAATCTGCATGTAGATGTCATTGTTCTTGCCAAACATATTGGTGAAGAGGAATGCTCCTGCAAGACCGAACGGAATGGAAAGGATTACTGACAGAGGCAGGATGTATGACTCATACTGTGCTGACAGGATGAGATATACGAACAAGAGACAGAGTGCAAAGACGATAGCTGTGGAGTTGCTGCTCTCCTGCTCTGTACGTGTCAGACCAGAGAATTCGTAGGTGTATCCAGCAGGCAGTGAAGTCTTAGCCACCTCAGACATTGCATTGATAGCATCGCCAGTGGAGTAGCCTTCCGCTGCAGAGGCATTGACATTGATAGAGGTGAAGAGGTTGAAACGGTCGATTTCCTGCGGACCATATACGCGGCTGAGGTTTACATACTCCTTGATAGGAGCCATCTCGCCAGCTGATGTGCGCACGAAGATATTGTCAAGACTCTTGACATCGGCACGATCCTTAGGGGCAGCCTGGATATATACGCGGTAGAGCTTACCGTAGCTGTTGAAGTTTGAGGCATACATACCGCCGTAATAGCCCTGCATAGTAGAGAGGACAGAAGAAGGGTCGATGCCGCTCTGCTTACATTTTGCTACGTCAACGTCAATCTTGTACTGTGGGTACTTGGTGTTGTAAGATGTCATAGCGTTGGAAATCTCCGGACGCTTATTGAGCTCGCCGAGGAATTTCTGTGTGACTTCATAGAATTTGTTGACGTCACCACCGGTGCGGTCCTGCATTGAGAAGGTCATACCATTGGTGGCAGAGAAACCCTGTACCATAGGAGGCTGGAAGGCAAGAATCTGTGCGCCCTTGATGGCAGCGGTCTGCTTGTATATCATGCCGAGCACCATTGTGGAACCGAGATTATGCACTCCGATATACTTCAGTGGGCCTTCCTCCTTCTGACGCTCTTCGAATGACTTGAGCTTGATGATGAAGGTACCCTGGTTAGAGCCCTGTCCAGCGATGAAGTTGTAACCAGTGATACGCATACGGCTGGCGATAGCAGGGTTTGTGGCAAGCATACGGTCCACCTGATCCATCACTTCGTTAGTCTTCTTCATAGAAGTGCCTGGAGGGGTAGATACAGTACAGAATACGGTACCTGTGTCTTCATCAGGCACAAGACCTGTCTTTGTGGTGCTCATCAGCACTACCAATAATGCAATACCTACGATTACGGAGGCAATAGCAATGACAGGACGCTCCACGATACGGCGCACGCCCTTGGTATATTTATCCAATACCTTGCCGTAAGCAGTGTTGAAAGAGGTATGGAAGCGATCTACGAATGACATCTTGCGAGTCTTTCCTTCCTCATCCTTTGGCTTCAGCAGAATTGCACAGAGGGCAGGGGAGAGCGTAAGAGCGTTGACAGCAGAGATGATGATGGAGATAGCCATGGTGATACCAAACTCTCTATAGAATGCACCTGACGTACCGCCCATGAATGACACCGGAATGAATACGGAAGCCATAACGAGGGTGATGGAAATAATGGCGCCAGAGATTTCATTCATCGCATCAATGGCAGCCGTGCGGGCTGACTTATAGCCGAGGTCGAGCTTGGCATGCACCGCCTCGACGACCACTATGGCGTCATCGACCACTATGGCTATGGCAAGCACAAGGGCGGCAAGGGTCAGCAGGTTGAGCGAGAATCCGAAGATATAGAGGAAGAAGAATGTACCAATCAGAGATACTGGCACCGCGATAAGCGGAATAAGCGTAGAGCGCCAGTCCTGAAGGAAGATATATACCACGATAAACACGAGGATGAATGCCTCACAAAGGGTCTTGATAAGGTCTTCGATAGAGGCAAAGAGGAACTCTGTCACGTCCTGCATGATGTCGAAGTGGATGCCTGGAGGCATTGTAGCTTCCTGATCCTTGAGGAGCTTCTTGATGTTGGTAGCAATCTCTGTAGCGTTGGAACCGGCGGTCTGAGTCACCATCATGGTGACAGAAGGCTTACCGTTGTTCTGTGATTCTACGGTGTAAGAGAGGGCACCCATCTCCACGCGTGCCACATCTTTCACGCGGATGGTCTGTCCGTCCTGAGTAGATTTGATGATCATATCGCCAAATTCCTCAGGTGACTTCAGACGACCTTTGTAACGGAACGCGTATTCATACTGATTATCAGATGTTTCGCCCACAGAACCTGGAGCCGCTTCGATGTTCTGCTGAGCAAGAACACTGGTGAGGTCGCTTGGGATAAGTCCGTAGCTCTTCATCTTGACAGGGTCAATCCAGAGGCGCATAGTGTAGTCTTTCATAGAGAAACACTGACACTCACCTACACCGTTGACACGCTTGATGGCAGGCACTACGTTGATATTGGCATAGTTGGTGAGGAATTCGTCGTCGTAACGGTCATCGTCTGCGGTAAGACCGAAGAGGATAACGGTGGATGACTGACGCTTCATCACCGTCACACCAGCCTTTGTCACCTCGGCAGGAAGGAGGGCAGAAGCCTGTGATACGCGGTTCTGCACGTTCACCTGACACATATCTGGGTCCATGCCCTGCTTGAAATATACGGTGATGGAAGCCGATCCACTATTGGTAGCAGCTGAAGTCATGTAGGTCATGCCTTCTACACCGTTGATCTGTTCCTCCAGTGGTGCAAGCACGGAGTTGAGCACTGTCTCGGAGTTGGCACCGGTATATGATGCACGCACCATGATGGTAGGAGGCGCCATGTTAGGGTACTGCTCGATAGGCAGTGACACCAGGCCGAGTACACCCAGGATAACCACGAGGATGGAGATCACCGTGGAGAGCACAGGGCGTGTGATAAATCTATCTAATTTCATTTGTTTACTTATTATGTTGTTTGGTTGTCATGTTGTTTGGTTGTCATGTTGTTTGGTTGTTTGTCTTTTTTGCAGAAGAAAAAACGAAATCATTCTGCAATCAACAAAACAACAAAACCACAAGACCACAAAACCACGAATATTACTTACCGAGAGCGTTCTTCAGTTTTCCAAGGTCGCCCTGAGCCTCGCCGAGCTGCTCTGTCTTCTTCAGCTTCTCAGCATATTGTGCCTCTGTGATAGGCTTGATTTCCATGCCATCCTGCAATGAAGAGACGCCATTTACCACGAAGCGGTCGCCTATCTTCATACCAGAAGTGATGATATAGTTCTTTCCGTCGTTCTGAGGATTGATGCTTACGAGGGTGTATCTCACCTTGTTGTCCTTGCCTACGATATATACGAAGTGCTTGTCCTGAACCTCCACTACAGCTTCCTGAGGAATAATAACAGCGGAAGAAGCATGCTGAGGCACTACGATTGAGCCAGAAGCACCAGTCTTCAGCACGCGCTCTGGGTTAGGGAAGTCGGCACGCATTGACACGCTACCAGTGGTCTGGTCGATTACTCCGCTCACTGTAGCCACCTTTCCTGGATGCTCATAGATAGAGCCGTCAGCCAACTGGAGCTTTACTGCAGGATAATTAGCTATGGCAGCATGGAGACCGCCCGCTGTCTTTGTCATCTCAAGGAGTTCCTTCTCTGTCATGGAGAAATAGACCTGCATGGAGGAATTGTTGGATACAGTGGTGAGAGGCTGCTGTGAAGAAGCGCTTACGAGGGCACCTACACGGTAAGGAAGGTCGCCGATGACGCCATTAGCAGGGCTTGTCACGTAGCAGAAGTCAAGGTTTTGCTTAGCAGAAACGTAAGCTGCCTTTGCCTGAGCAAGCTGTGCCGCTGCGCTCTCCATAGCGTTCTTGGCAGACTGGAGCTCGTAAGAACCGATGACATTATTCTGGAAAAGTTTCTCAGAGTTATTGTAAGTGAGGCGAGCAGTGTTGAGCTGAGCCTTTGCAGCATTGACAGCAGCCTTTGCCTGACGTGCTGCTGCAGCGTAGGTCACATTGTCGATGACGAAGAGAAGCTGGCCTGCCTTGACCTGCTGACCTTCCTTTACGCAAAGCTTAGTGATAAATCCAGAAATCTTTGGACGGATTTCTACATCCTGAATACCCTTAATAGTAGCGGGATAAGTAGTCTGGAGTTCTGCGTTCTGTCCCTGCACTGTGCGGACTGCATACTCATTGTCGCCGAAGTTAGGCTTACCGCCACTCTTGCCGCCTCCGCATGAGGCGAGCACTGCAGCCAATGCTGCAACCAATACGATTTTCATTTTTTTCATACCTATGTTTATACTATATTTTTATTTCCAATTTTCTATGCTTTATATTGTTATGGAAAATGTTATCTTCAATTACAATACAGCCTTAAAACTAAAACACCTTTCTAAGTTTCCGACTGCAAAGGTACACACATTATTTATAATAAAGAAATATTTTCCTCGTTTTTTAACAAAGTTTGTATCACATTTTACGTTCTTTAAACCCGGATTCCCCTCTTTATATCTATAAAAATGATGCAGGTCAAGATTAGATGTATGAAAACGAAAACCAAGAGAGTACAGCTAAATAATCTTCCAATGCCACGGGCAACAAGGTGACTACAGATGACGGAATGACCCGCTATGCCCTTCTCACCTTCGCTTATAAGATGCCACGGCTCTGGTCATTCTTGTTGTCTTGTTGTTTGGTCGTTTTGTTGTTTGGTTGCTTGGTTGTTTGGTCGTTTTGTTGAATGTATAAGCAATGCACACAACTAAACAACAAGCCAATTAAACAACAAAACAACTACACAATAAGATTTGGCTGGAAGCCAATACCGAGCGCAGCGAGAGTAACCCGGGACGAAGTCTCGGGGGTGACGATGGCACGGAAGGAGCTGTCTGGAAGACAGTACCTCGTATTGAGAGTGTTCTTGTTCTTTCGGTATTGCCTTTCAGATAAATTACATTGTGTAGCAGTCTGGTCTTCAAGTTGTTATGATGTTTTTTAGTCTATTGATTTTATGGAGTAAAAACAAGGCAAAACAATAACTATGCTTTTACCTCCCAATAACTATGCTTTTACCTCCTAATAGCTATGCTTTTACCTCCTAATAACTATGCTTTTACAAAGCCCCCTTTTTTTGTCCCCTCAAAGGGGGAGGAAATATTACGTTCTTCGCCTTGTGAACAAGGTGGAAAATGCGTATTTTTTATGAAAAAATAGCGCTATATCTTTCATTTTCTGAATATCATTTGTTATCTTTGCATTCGAATAACCTAAAACAGTGGGATATGAAGAAGATAATGATTGCTTTTTGGCTATTATGCAGCACGATAGCCTTGTCGGCGCAGACACTGCGGCAGTGCGTGGAAAACGGAGTGCAGACCAGTGTGCGACAGTCCGAAAACCATGAATGGCGCGAGGCTTTCGCCACTTGTAGAGCTCTCGATGCTATGGTAGGAAATGGCAATCCCGACCTGCATTACCTCGTGGCAAAAGAGCGATTCCGCCTCTATTACCACATCAAGAAAATGCCGGAATGCCGCGCGCAGCTCGCTCTGATGGAGAATTATGCCCGTGCCAGCAAGAAGAATGACCTCATAGAGGATATGCTGACCAGAAAAGCTGGGCTCGCCAAGACCACTGGCAATATCAGTCTCGCCACGGAATGCTGCAAGGAAATCTTCGCCATCCACGCCAAAGGCAAGGACGACGACGGCAAGGAGCAATGCTATAAGGATATGATAGCCAAGGCAAAGCAAGAGAAAAATGCTTTCATGGCTGACGTGATAGGCAGGATGTACAGCAAATGGTCCGACTCCATCGCTGGCATAAGATCGGCTAACGAACTCAAAGATGCCAAAGCACAGTTTGCCGCGGCGCAGGAAGAGATAGACAGCAAGGCAACGAAAATCACGGCGCAGTGGGTCTTTATCGTTATTCTGATTATCATCGCAGCAGGTCTTGGAGCCGCATTGACTTTCTTCGTACTCCTTGTGTTCAAGAACATCAGGGAGATAAAACGCCTGAAGGAAAGCCTTTCGCTCGCCAATTCCAACAATGCACAGAAGAATCGTTTCCTCAATAACATCAGCGCACAGATACGTCCTGCCCTCAATGCTATGGAGAATGGCGACACAAAGCGCCAGATAAAGGCACTGCAGAGCTACATGGATCATATCGAACGCTATATGGCACTGGAGCAGACACGAGATGAGCACTATCAGACGGCTGAAGAAAATATGGCGCAATTCTGCCAGACAGCGGCTGACGAGGTAAAGAAAATAGTCAGACAAGGCACTGCCGTGACATACAACTCACAGTCTTTCACCTTCTCTACCAATGCGGAAGCATTGCGGGAAATAGTGCTCGGCATAGTGGGCGAAGCGGTGAAGCATGATGGAGTGGAGCGTATCACCATCGAATTCAAGAAGCGTAACCCTCATACCGGTCACCTCAACATCACCGTTGTGGGCATGAGACTGCCAGAGGAAAAGCGCGAATCGCTCTTCCAGGCTTTCACGGAGACCGTAGATCTCACAGAGGGCGATGGACTTACATACCCTACTTGCAGCCTTATGGCTTACAAGCTCGATGGTCATCTGCGCCTCGATGATGAGTATAGACAAGGCACCCGCTTCGTCCTGGAACTGAAAGGTTGACGAAACATGAACGAAAAGGAGACTGCATCGGCAATGGCTGACGGCAGTCTCCTTTTCCTGTCACGAAGGCAACCTTCGGCTGTCGTTCAAAGGGTGCAAAATAAAGGCAACTATCTATGATAATGCCTGTTTTTCGGTTAAAGGAAGAAAAATTTTCTTCTTTTAAGGTATATTTTCATAATAATAACGTATTTTTTGGAAGATTTTCCGATATTATGAGTAATTTTGCAATCGGAAATTTTCGCGCGCGTTTTTTATATGTAGAACACTATAAGAAAATGCACGCAGAATGACAAGTAATAACGTAGAAAATAAAAAACGAAACCAAATAAAATGAGATCTAAAATAATCGCTTTTGCACTCCTTGTGATCACAGTATGCTCTATGTCGTCATGCCTCAATGATGACAATACCGAGGTAACATTCTACGATGATACTGCCATCACCAGCTTCTCGCTCGGCAATTTCGTATATAATGTTACACTGAAAACAAAGGACGGCAAGGATAGTATCGTGTCAAGAAATGCGGTGGGAACCAATTATCCTGTCTTCATCGACCAGACCAACCGTCGCATCTACAACGTCGATTCCCTGCCAGTGGCTACTGATATGAAGCACATGCTCGTCTCTGCTTATGCAAAAAATGGTGGCTCTGTGCTTCTCAAGAAGATTGGAAGCGACTCTCTCCAGTTCTTTTCCAGCACCGACTCGCTCGATTTCTCTGTCACACGTGAGTTGACTGTATATTCACAGTCCGGTCTCAATACAGCGAAATACACCGTGGACCTCGTGGCTCACAAGGAATATGCTGACTCCTTCGAATGGAAGAAGCTCGCTATGGTGGAGAAAATTGCCGCTTATAAGGCTGTGAAGACAGTGGCTTTCGATAATCATCTCTACCTTCTCGGTAAGACAGAGAGCGGTGCCGAACTCCTTTCCACTCCTATTACAGACGGCAAAAACTGGGCTGACGTCACTTCGCTCAGCGCTTCTCTCTCTGACGAAGCAAGCATCATAGCAAGTGATAACTGTCTTATGGTTGCTGATAAAGGCACCATCTACACCACTGCTGATGGCGCAGAATGGAGCAGCAGCGAGGCGCAGGGCATCAAGACTCTCGTAGGTTTCTGCAATGATGAAGTCTTTGCACTCTCTGATAGCGGTGAGATGCTCGTATCGCTCGATGGCGGTAAGGCATGGAATATTGACAAGATAGATGAAGATAAGAGTCTTCTTCCTGCAGTGGATGTCAATTCTTACGCTACTCAGACCCTCACAAACAAGGATATTGCACGCATCGTAATGGTGGGCGCACGTGCTGAGAGCGACACCGCTGCCGTGGTATGGAGCAAGATAGTAGAGCAGGATAAGGCTTATGATATGCCTTGGTCATATCAGGAATTTGCTGCTGGCAATGGATATAAGCTCCCTAATATGGAAGGTCTCACCATGACAACCTACAACGGACAGCTCTTCGCCATCGGCGGAAAGGGCAGAAACGGCTCTTCTGTCAAGGCTTTCAGCAATGTGTATATCTCCAACGACTGCGGAATAACATGGCATACAGATGATGCACGCTTCGCTTTCCCTGACATCTTCAAGGCTGACAGCGCCTCTATCGTGGCTGACGGAAAGGGCTATATCTGGATTATCGCCACAGGTTCAGGTCAGGTTTGGAGAGGAAAAATCAATAAGTTGGCTTGGGCTAATAAGTAACCGACCGGCACCTTACATCCCAAACGGTCACATTGTCATTGCTTTCTTGCAAGGAACAGTTTAAGGACAACGCAGATACCACGTCGCAAAGGCTTCGCTTTTTCATCCTCAATGGTAAGGGCGGTTGCCACCCAACTGACGACACTATATATATATAATAATGTACGCGCGATGAAGTCAGGCATTCACAGCATCATCATATCCATCCTCCTGATTTTCTCCTGCACCACAGTGATGGCGCAGGAAGATTCGGAATACCGCATGGAGATAGGCGGAGGTGTGGGAATGATGACCTATGAGGGCGATTTCAACGGCAGCGTGATGTCCGGAAGCAATACTTCACCATCGCTGATGCTTATCCTGAGGCGAGTGATAAATCCTTATTGCGCTTTGCGCTTCGGCATCGGTTACGGCAAACTGAAAGGTGCTTCCAAGGATTTGCAGACATATTATCCGGACTTCAACACCAGACTCTCTACGGAATCGGCTCGAAAGGACTATGAGTTTAATAATAATCTCATTGACTTCGCTGCGACATACGAATATAATTTCTTCCCTTACGGCACAGGACATGATTACCGTGGGGCACAGAGATTTACGCCTTTCATCAGTCTGGGCATCGGTTTTACATACGTCAATTGCAAAGATGGCACCGTCGATCTCGCGGATGCAGGCAGTATTCCTTCCGGAGGACTGGTAGGTGCACCAGAGATGAGTGGTTCAAAGGGCGTCTTTACTGCCAATCTGCCTTTGGCTTTCGGAGTGAAATATAAGTTGACGGAAAGGCTCAACCTCGCAGCCGAGTGGGCATTTCATTTCACATTGTCCGACAAACTCGACGGAGTAAAAGACCCTTACCGCATCAAGAGCAACGGTATGTTCAAGAATACGGACTGCTATAGCAATGTGCAGATTTCCCTCACTTACAGTTTTTGGGAGAAATGCTCCACCTGTAATAAGGATTGACCCTCAAGGCCTTGCATGAGATTTCTATAAGAAAAGACGATGGATGATATATTCCTCAGCTCTTATCTCTTGATGTTTCACTCCTGAAAAGCAGTACATTTGAAGCAAGAAAAATAGTATAAAGATAATGATAGACAAGAATAGAATACCCCAGCACATCGCCATTACAATGGATGGCAACGGACGCTGGGCGACAGAGAAAGGCAAACCACGCGCCTACGGTCATCAGGCTGGAGTGGAGACCGTGCGTCGCATCACTGCGGAGTGCACTCGTCTCGGCGTGAAATACCTCACTCTATATACCTTTTCCACCGAAAACTGGAATAGGCCTGCAGATGAAGTGGCTGCCCTCATGGGACTTGTGCTCACAAGTCTTGAGGATGAAATCTTCATGAAGTATAATGTGCGCTTCCGCGTCATTGGCGATAGGTCGAGACTTCCAGAGGCTGTGGCAAAGAAACTCGAAGAGACTGAGCAGCATACTGCCAATAATGAGAAGATGACTATGGTCGTCGCACTCAGTTATTCTTCCAGATGGGAGATAACAAAGGCGGTAAGAGATATCGCTAATGAGGTAAAGAGCGGTGCTATTGCTTTGCAAGACATATCTGAAGAGACTGTCACTGAGCATCTGTCCACCAGTTTTATGCCTGACCCAGAGCTCCTTATCCGCACCGGAGGCGAGCAGCAATTATCTCCTATGGCAGATAGCTTACTCCGAGCTCTATTTCTGTGACACCTATTGGCCTGACTTCATGGAGGATGACCTCCACAAGGCGATAGAGGACTATCAGTCACGTCAGAGACGTTTCGGAAAGACGGAGGCACAGGTGGAAAACGAAGAGAAACAGTAGTCTTCACCACGCCTTTACTACATAAACACTTCCCCAATAAACTCCTAATAAAGTAGAATCAGATAATGTATATTTTGACTAAACGACTTTGGATGCTTGCCATCATGGTGATTCTCCAGTCATCATTGATGGTCTTTCATGCAAATGCCCAAGACAAGATCATAAACCCTGACATCAACTACACAGGCCAGCCACGCATGTGTACTATCAAAGCCATTCGCGTCTCTGGCGTAGAAGGCTATGAAGAGTATATGCTCACCAATATTTCTGGGCTTTCCATCGGACAGGAAATATCCGTTCCGGGAAATGAAATCACTGATGCTGTCAAGCGTTATTGGCGTCATGAGCCAATGAAAATTTTATCGGAAAGGAATTAAGCAAAAATGGAACTT
>OQVU01000356.1_pt1 | contig 16744 bp, 16 predicted proteins | sample 1691611 | NCBI WGS metagenome assembly OQVU01 (sample SAMN03418272, study PRJEB22391) | human gut metagenome | biome: human-gut; feature: organic feature; material: feces | host: Homo sapiens | place: Tanzania | collected 2013-01
GTTTGGCTACGGACCAAAAGGTCGGGGGTTCGAATCCTCTAACGCACGCTAACCCTTGGGACCTGGGAACCTTGACATCAAGGTTTCTGGTCTTTTTTATTTTCTTTTTAATTTTCTTTTATAGCTTTCGCAATCGACACATCCACCCTGCTATACGGTATCAGCATCGCCTGCAGTGCGTGATAAATATCTGATTTTCCAGGCCACACCGTATTTTTCAGACAATTCTTTTCATCCAGCTGGTGAAACCACGAGCCACAGCTATGATCCAGTACCGTCGTATCCAGATACTCCATAAACGCAGCATACAAATCCGCATACTTCTGATCCCCGGTCACGCGATATAAAACAGCTGAGGAATTGATTGCTTCTGCCAATGTCCAGTGCATTCTGTCGCGTACCACAGGCTTTCCATTCCAATCGGTTGTATACACAATGCCCGGTGCACCGTCTGTATTCCACGCATCTGCAACTGCACGGTCAAAAAGTGCTGCTGCCTCTTTTATATAGTTTTCTGCTTTTTCGCTGCCAATTCCATAAGTAGCTGTTGCCCACTGAATAATCAGCCTTGCCCATTCAATTCCGTGCCCCGGTGTCGCACCATAGGGTTTAAACGGATCATCCGGCTTTTCCTTATTTTTTTCCAGATCCGGCTGCCAGTCACTGGTAAAATGTTCCGGTATCCGGTATTGGTTGTCCTTCGCCCAGCCGATCACATGATCAATGATACGACCGGCGCGTTTTCTGTATTTTACGCTCTCACTATTATCCGGCAGCTCATCCAGCGCATCCGCGACTGCCAAAAAAGCCTCAACCGTATGCATATTTGCATTGATACCGCGATAATCGTCCAATACTGTAAACTCCGTATTCCATGTATCACAGGAAAGACCTTCCTCTTCATTCCAAAACTTCTCATCGTACAGCTTCAAAGCATCATAAAGCAATTCTTCCGCATTCGGTCTTTTAGCCAGCAAAGCACTGGTCGCTGCCAGGATGACAAAGGCATGCGCATAGCACTGCTTTCCGGGCACGATCTCACCATCTCTGGTAAGCCCTGCGTACCAGCCGCCATTTTTATCATCCTTAAGTTCACCCATAAGTCCGCGTATTGCTGCATCGGTAAGCTCTGCACTTTCATCATGTCCAAGCATCAGGCCTATGCTGTATACATGCGCCATCCGGCTGGTGATCCAGGTCTCCCGGTTACGCTCCTTCCACGGTGTGCCATCGTCTCCCAGATAATAGGAAGATCCGCACGGTGACGGAAAACGATGTCCAAATGCCAGCAGTGCATTGACATTGTTTTTTAAAAAAGCTTTATTTTCTTCTGTATCAATAATATGTTTTTTGTCCATTGTAATCTCCGACTTTTTTATTATTTATATACTCCGTCACATGCTGTTAATAATAATTGAGTTTTCTAAAAAACTTGATTATCACTTAATTCATCGAATATAATATATCCGGCTGCCGGTCTTTTGCCATTTAATCTAATTAACTTTCCACTCCGCATCAATTTCTGCCCGGTACGGAAGCGCCGGTATCCCGCCTGCATGCTGTACACAAAGAGCACTTGCCACAGTTCCGTAATTTCCGGCTACGATCAGTTTTTCCATAGAAATATCTTCTGTTTTTCTGATGCCTTGCTCAAGTAGTTTACATAAAAATGTTCCCCAATAAGAATCACCGGCTCCTGTTGTATCCTTTACTTCCACCTTCTTCGGCGCAATTACCTTGCTTTCTCCCGCAAAATAAATACACGAACCATCACCGCCCAGAGTAAGAACGACAACTGCGATATCATGCTCTTTCATAAATGCCGGTATATGATCTCTTCCACCTACAAAAGCAAGCTCCTCTTCCGATATCTTCAACAAATCCACATACGGAAGCGCCTTATCAACCTGCTCCCTGCATGAAGCAAGATCCCATATATTCTCCCGGAAATTGATGTCAAAACTGACAAGCTTTCCATGCTCCTTTGCCTTTTTTAATGTCAGTAAAACAGCCTCTCTTTCCGGCATCCCCGACTGGCTGACCGAACCGGCATGTACAATATCCCACTGTTCAAAATCAACGCTTTTGACATCTTCCTCACACAACAGCATATCCGCGCCCGGTTTTCTTGCAAATGTAAAATGTCTGTCATTTTTTTCATCAAGCGTCACAAAAGCAAGCGTTGTGATTGCATCATCTGTTAACTCCGGACACAGCATCTGTACATTTTCTTTTTTCAGAGTGTCCGCCAACAGATGTCCAAAGCTGTCATTTCCAAGCTTACCTAAAAAGCCTGCCTGACCACCGTTTCGCGCAATACATACCGCCACATTCGCCGGCGCTCCGCCTGGATTGGCTATAAAAGACTGCGGGCCTTCCTTGCCCGGCGTAAAATCGATCAACATTTCTCCGACACATAGTATACTCATATGATTATCTTCCTTTTGATTTTATTTTGGATGATTAGATTAGTATTTTGCCAGTATTTTATTATTCTTTAATTTCTTCTATTCTGATAATTTCTTTTCTTCAGACAATTCTTCTATTCAAAGATTTTATTCTATTCTGACTATTCTTCTATTCAGACATTTTATTCTATTCAGACATTTTATTCTATTCAGACAATTCTTCTATTCAAAACATTTTATTCTATTCTGACTATTCTTGGCTATTATTACTCATATTGCATATCTCTATACAATCAATATAGATCAAATTGGCATAATCAGCAAGAAATAAAAGACTTGAAAAAAGTGGGAGTGTCACATCGTTTTTTTGCATAGGGCTTTTTACCACTTTTCTACTTTTTTCATTGTGCGTGGGCTTTTTTCCTTGTTTTCTTCGTTTTTGCCCTCTTCTCTCGGCTCTTGTGGGCTTTTCCTCTTATTTTCCTCATTTTTGCCCCTCTTCCCCCGGCTCTTGCGGGCTTTTTTCCTTGTTTTCTTCATTTTAGCCCTCTTCTTCCGGCTCTCGTGGGCTTTTTTCCTTGTTTTCTTTATTTTTGCCCTCTTCTTCCGGCTCTCGTGGGCTTTTTTTCTTGTTTTCTTCATTTTTGCCCTCTTCCTTCGGCTCTTGCGGGCTTTTTTCCTTGTTTTCTTCATTTTAGCCCCTCTTCTTCCGGCTCTTGTGGGCTTTTTTCCTTGTTTTCTTTATTTTTGCCCTCTTCTCCCTGCTCTTGCGGGCTTTTTTCCTTGTTTTCTTCATTTTTGCCCTCTTCTTCCGGCTCTTGCGGGCTTTTTTCTTTGTTTTCTTCATTTTAGCCCCTCTTCCTCCGGCTCTCGTGGGCTTTTTTTCTTGTTTTCTTCATTTTTGCCCTCTTCCTCCGGCTCTTGCGGGCTTTTTTCCTTGTTTTCTTCATTTTCGCCCTCTTCTTCCGGCTCTTGTGGGCTTTTTTCCTTATTTTCTTCATTTTTGCCCTCTTCTTCCGGCTCTCGTGGGCTTTTTTCTTATTTATTTCCAATAACACCATCAATCAATTCCATACAGTTGAGTAATCCCTTAATCTTTGTAGCTTTAAACCAACTTCAATCAACTATAGATACCGCACAACTTCTTCACACATTTTTTCCGCACAGATTTTTCACGCAGGTTTTTCCACACAGCTTTTCTGCACAGCTTTTCCTCACAGCTTTTTTCCACACATTCCTACCACAAAAAAACAGGCCAGATAACAGCAATCCTGCTATTACCTGACCCGTTTGTTTCATAATTCATAATTCATCTGGACCTTAAACCAGTCCGCAAATCTACCAATCTGTCGATCACCGATCTGCCGGTTTACAAATCTGCGGACCAATTCTCAGCTCTATTTTATTAGCCTTCAATCGCAATATACTTATTAGCCTTTACAGCCTCCGGAGATTTCTTCGGAACGCTCAGGCTTAAGATACCATGCTTGAAGTTAGCCTTGATATCTTCGACCTTAAGGTCTTCGCCCACATAAAAGCTTCTCTGGCAGGAACCACTGTATCTTTCCTTCCGGATGTATTTGCCTTTCTTTTTCGCCTCTTCGTTTTCGGCCTCGTCGCTCTCCAGGCCTTTTGCGGCACTGATGGTCAAATAACCGTTTTCCAAAGCAACATTGATATCTTCTTTCTTGAAGCCCGGAAGATCAATTGTCATCTCATACTCTGAATCGGTTTCCTTAATATCGGTATTCATAATGTTTTTGGCTCTGTGGCCATATAATTTCTTTTCCAGATTTTTAAAATCATGGTCATCAAATCCAAACCACGGATCCTGATAAAAGCGATCAAATAAATCAAAGTTGTCATTAAATAAGCTAGGTGTCATCATAAGTCATCCTTCCTTTCAAATATATAACTGAATCAACCATTGTTAGTATGAAACTTTGACCTTGGAATGTTTGGAGGAACTTTTTATTCCTCTTTTCCTTTGTCTGACTATGTTATAGTCCTTTTGTTAGCACTTGTCAATAGTGAGTGCTAATATTTTTTGTGAAAAATTTGTGAACAAATTTACCTGTCCACTCATATATTTTCAATTATTTATTATGATATCAGGGTCAAAAGGTCAAAAAATCGTTCGTGCTTGCACGATAAGACTTTTGAACTTGGGACCCGCCAAACATGAGAAAGTAGCGATTTACGCAGTAAATCAGCGGATTTCGAATGTTTGAGAATTGTGGGAGCTGCTTTGCAGCGGAGCAATTCGTGGATATCATTTCTTACGTTTCCGAGTAGAAATAAGGGAAATAGGCTTTTCACTTCAGTTTCCTATTGCCCCCGCTTCCTTATCTATGGTATAGTATTTTTATCGCTTTATTACATAAAAGCTTTAAAGTTTAAAAGTTTTAAAGTTCAAAGTTTTAAAGTCCAAAAGTTTTAAGCTTCAATGTAATAAACTGTTTAATTCTTATCAAGGAGGACGCGTCGGTCAGAATACAAAGCTCCGGCGCAAATGCACATGAAACTTATTCTGCTACTTATCTACTTTGCAGTGCTGATCGGCATTGGTCTGTACTGCCGCAAACACGCAACAGATGTCAACGGCTTTGTACTGGGCGGCCGCTCTGTCGGTCCTTGGCTCACCGCCTTTGCATACGGCACATCTTATTTTTCAGCCGTTGTATTCGTCGGTTATGCCGGACAGTTTGGATGGAAATACGGCATTTCCGCCACCTGGGCCGGTATTGGCAATGCGATCATCGGCTCACTGCTTGCATGGGTTGTACTCGGCAGACGCACCCGCATCATGACCCAGCATCTGGACTCAGCTACCATGCCCCAGTTTTTCGGAAAGCGATTCGGCAGTTCGGCATTAAAGATCGGTGCCTCTGTCATCATCTTTATTTTCCTGATCCCGTATACTGCTTCCCTTTATAATGGACTTTCGCGTTTATTTGGAATGGCATTCAATATTGACTATAGTGTCTGTATTATCATTATGGCGATCCTGACCGCCATCTACGTGATCGCAGGCGGTTATATGGCAACGGCCATCAATGATTTTATTCAGGGGATTATCATGCTGTTTGGTATTGTGACCATCATTATTGCGGTATTAAACAGTAAAGGCGGTCTGATGCAGGCCATGGACGGACTGGCAAGAGCGACGGATGAAACCGTCTCCCAGACACCCGGCATCTTTGCTTCCTTTTTCGGTCCCGATCCCATCAACCTTTTGTTTGTCGTAATCCTGACAAGCCTCGGTACCTGGGGACTTCCCCAGATGGTGCAGAAATTTTACGCCATCAAGGATGAAACCGCAATTCAAAAAGGGACCATTATTTCCACGGTTTTTGCTCTCGTCGTATCCGGCGGCTGCTACTTCCTCGGAGGCTTCGGCCGTCTGTTTACAGACAAGCTTGAATTCACAGCTGACGGTGCCATTGTCGGCGGCTATGATTCCATCATTCCGACTATGTTGTCCGAGCTCAGCCCGGCTTTGATCGCACTTGTTGTCATCCTCGTTTTATCCGCGTCCATGTCAACACTGTCATCCCTTGTAATCGCATCAAGTTCGACACTTACCATTGACTTTTTAAAGGATAACTTCATTAAAAATATGAGCGAAAAGCTGCAGGTGCTTTACATCCGTATCCTGGTTGTGGTTTTTATCGCGATCTCCGCTGTTTTAGCACTCATTCAGTACAAGAGCTCCGTGACATTTATTGCCCAGCTGATGGGAATTTCCTGGGGCGCGCTTGCCGGTGCTTTCCTGGCTCCGTTTATGTATTCGCTCTACTCTAAAAAAGTCAGCAAGGCTTCCTGCTGGGTATGCTTTATCTTTGCATCCGTCCTGATGGTTGCCAACATCTTTTTTAGAAGCTCCTTCCCAGCAATCATGCAGTCACCGATCAACTGCGGTGCCATCGCAATGTTAGCAGGACTTGTTATCGTTCCGCTCGTAAGCCTCGTCACCCCCAAACCGGATGCAGCAATGGTAGACGACGCATTTGCCTGCTATGATAAAAAAACAACGGTTTCGCAGAAAACCGCACTCGGAAAAGAATAATATAATAAGCAAAAAAAGATGGGGGTCGATAATAATCTCCATCTTTTTTGCAAAAATTAAAAATCTGATATCTCAGATCCTGCCTTTTCTTTTTAACTCTGATATCTCAGGCCTTGCCTTCCGATCCAAACAGCTTAATCTTCTCAGCTACAACCTCTTTCATAGCCTTTATCTCATACGGGATCAGACCCATCATCGTCCGTTCACCGGCAGCAATTCCGGCCTCTACGCCTGCTTTTCCGGCCTTATCAATATCGGTAAAAATATTGATCTTGGAAACACCAAGTCTGACTGCATTTTTAAAGTCAGCATCTGCTAACCCGGAACCGCCATGCAGTACCAGCGGCAGATTGGTTTTCCCGGAAATAATCTGTATTCTGTCAAAATCCAGCTTGGGCGGAAATGCATAGTCGCCATGCGCATTGCCGACTGCAACAGCCAGCGAATCAACACCTGTGCGCTTTACATAGTCAACGGCTGTATCCGGATTCGTAAAATAATCCTCCGGATTGGTAAGCTTGCCGGAACCGGCATTGTCGCCGACATGTCCAAGCTCTGCTTCCACAGTCACACCCATTGCATGACAGATCTTTACCATCTCCGCAACTTTGGTGATATTTTCTTCATAAGGTGCTGTAGAGCAGTCATACATAACAGAAGTAAAGCCCAGCTTGACAGCCTGCATACAGCGTTCAAAGGTCAGACCGTGATCATAGTGGACACATACCGGAACCGTGGCTTTTTTTGCCATAGGGATCAGGTAATTGGCTACCAGATCAAGCTCCATCGCAGGTAAAAGCACCTCGGCCGTTCCGATCATGACCGGTGCTTTCAACTCCTCGGCTGTCTCAATGATTGCTCTTGCCATCTCCACATTTACCGCATTAAAAAATCCAACTCCATATTTTCCTTCTTTTGCAGGAAGCAGAATATCATTCATATTTACAAGCATGTCTTTTCCCATCCTTTCTCGATCTTATCCCGTAATTCATCAAGTGGTTTCAAACCGGACAACGCATCATAGGCTGCCACACAGCTTGCTCCGGTTGCTGCTGCCAGATGCAGACACATATCCGGCGTATCCTTCTGTAAAACAGCCGTCAGAAATGCCGCAATACTGGTATCACCCGCGCCCGTTCCGGAAAGAATTTTTTCCGGTACGTAGCTTCTTTCAAAAATAGATCTGTCAGCCCAGGCATCTGCATCAAGCTCTACCCGGCTGCTGATCTGTGCAAGCTTTTCTTTGGAAGCGGTCTGAAGATACATGCCCTTTGCTCCGCATTTCAATAAAAGCACCTTACAGCCAAGCTTCATGCATTTTTCAGCCAGAGGCTTTACATCTTTTTCGATATCCAAGACATCCGTGATATCACCGCCATGCGCCCGTACCTGCAGCTCTTCAAATTTATCCCGGTCGATCATAAAACAGATCTCTTCAATACTGGGGACAAAAAAGTCTACGTACGGAAGTGTCTTTTTAAGGATGATATCCCATCGGATTTTGCCGGCCTTGGCATTGGGATCTACAGCCGCCAGATCCAGCGAAGTTGCCGCTCCTTTTTCCTGTACCCTCTGCATCAGCTGCATAAGCCCTTCACCTTCATTGGTATACAAAGCTTCCATTAGCGGCGGATAACCGAAGTGAAACAGAACCGCCTCTTCTACTTTTTGAAAATCAATATCATCTGCCACAAATGTATCATTGGCTCCCGAATGGTGTAAAAACACTCTGTCAATACCCGGAATGGCGATAACAACGGAATAGCTCGTTGAGGATGCCTCATCACAGATCATATCCTCCCCTGCTTGGTATTGGTTTAACGTATCCAGAATGATATTTCCAAACGCATCCTTTCCGATCTTGCCGATCAGTGAAACATCATTTCCAAGGATTTTCATTGCAAGTCCGGTATTTGCGACAGCACCACCTGTATGTACATCCGCATTGCCTACCTGTATCAGTTTACCCGGACTTAAGATCTTTTCGATGCTGTCAGTTTTTCCATCCGCAAACACCGGTGTGATGTCCAGACAGATATGTCCTGCCACAATTACCTTCTTTTTCATTTAATCAACTCCCATTAAAAGATTCATCACATACATTTCAAGAGCTTCAAAATCTCTGTTTTCCACGCACTTTTTCTGGAATTCATAGTCAAACTTATCTACCTTTGCTTCCAATGCCTTGAAAATCTTTAAGCTGTTTTCCAGATGCTTGTAGCTGTCCTCATCTTTGGTAGTTCTCATAGCCTTTACATCCAGACCAACATATTCACCATGCTCACCATAGCCATTCTCTTTGAGGACTTTTACCTGATTGAAAGCAGCACGCAGATTTTCTACACCAAAGGACTTATCCTGATCGTAGCGGATACCATTCTGATCATTCAGATGTACGGTCATCAGCTTGCCCATTGCCATTGCAAATCCGATCTCATGTGCCGGATCCAGACCTGCCAAAACAGCATGTGCACTTTCCAGATTGCCTCCTACTCTGGAAGGATCGATCGTTGCTGCTGAAATCGCCATAACATGTCCCATAGTACCACAGATACTTCTGTCGATCGGTTCATTTGGTTTAGGCTCGATACATACACGGATCTTTGGATCGTATTCGAGCATCTTATTGATGGCCTCGATCAACATTTTTGTCGCCCATACCGGAGATTTGGATTCTGCACAAAGTGTACCTTCTCTTGCTAACCATAATACAATCATATCACATCCCAGTTCATTTGCAATGTCGATGGAACGATACGCTCTCCACATCGCATATTCACGATCTTCTTTGGATGTGCTCATGAAACCACCGTCCATTGTATGGGAATCCATCCACAAACGAGGTGCCACAAATTCAGCCTTCAGATTGTATTTAGCCAGTGTTTTTTTGAGTTCTCTTGCTTTTTCCTTGATCTCTTCTTCTGTGTAGTTGTTGATATTGGGAACCGCATCATCATCATGAAACTGTACTGCTGAAAATCCCAACTCTGAAAATTTCTTGAATTTTTCCTCGATTGGAATTTCCTTTCTTGTTGCCGGTCCGTATGAGTCAGCTCCCTCATGCACATTCCAAGGTCCTACTGAAAATTTAAATTCTGCCATAGTTATTACCCTTACCTTTCTGAAAATCTTATTATTTTATATGTTTACGTCGTTTTGAATTTCACCGGTGATTTATCTGCTATGCTTTATTTATAACAGATTGCTTTTGTTAAAAAATGATAATCTTGCGATTTTTTATAGGTTATCTTGTGATTTCATGGTACAATAGATTTCTATAGAGTTCACGGTATTGCAAGTATATAAATAAAACAGAAAGGATGCCTTCAGATGAGTGTTCAAAAAGAAGTTGAAATCATTCAGCATACGAAAATGAATTCCATGGAATTGTTTCTTGTCGAAGTGATGTCCAGAAATCCTCACGGACATGACGATCTGGAAATTGGCATGATCATGGAAGGCTCTGTGACGCTTTTTTTAGAGCAACAGTCCTACAGACTGCAGGCAGGAGACTTATTTATCATCAACCGACATCAGGTACATTCTCTTTCCTCCAAAGGAAAAAATCTGATACTCGCCGCCCAGATCCACACCGAGTTTTACCGCCAGATTGACTATTCTCTCGAATATCTGCGTTTTGAAAATTCCATTCTGCATACGGCTGATATTCCGGCAGGATTGCGCAATCAGCTTTTTGACTGCGCTGTCTCATATTTTTCGGATGAACCTTTTTTTGCATTAAAAAGCTCCGGGCTCATGCTCCGGTTTCTATATGAGCTTGTCCAGACTACGCCATGCTACATAGCCTCCGAAAAAGAATCCGTCTCCGCCTATCACAATACCATGCGCCTAAACCGCATCATTGATTATATCAGCAGACATTACACGGAGCACATTTCCTTACAGGATATTGCGGACTTAGAGCATGTCACAGATTATCATATTTCTCATTTTATGCAAAAAATGCTCGGTATGTCCTTTCAGGAATACCTGAGCCATCTGCGTTTCCGCCATGCACTTATACTGATGCAGAAAACAGATTTAAAGCTTCTCGATATCTGTTTAGAATCCGGCTTTTCAAGCACCCGCTACATGAATCAGATGTTTGAACGCCAGTTCCACTGTTCCGCCAAGGAATATCGGAAGTCCGAAAACAAGCCGTTTCTTTCCAGTCTGCCGGTATCGACCGATACGATTCAGAAAAAGTATGATGGCAATAAGGCGTTGCAGCTTTTACAGAAATATAAAAAATAGTAGAATTTTTCTCTCTCGCACAAGATGAATAGAAGCCCGTTAAGGGATAGGAAAACGCCGAAAACCCGCATGAACACTACGTTTTTGTGAGTTGTCGGCGTTTCTTTTACCCTCTGTTTTCATGGTGCTTTTTCCGTAAATGGTGCCCAAATGGTGCCCAAATTCCACGCGGGCATATAAAAGGTTGTAAAGAGCAGTAAAGAGATACAGCGGTTAAAGGTCTATTTCGCTGTGTTTTTTCTTTGCTGCCCGTTTTCCTTTTTTCGGCTCGGCTTCCTTTGGTTTCTCCGGGGCTGCTTTTTCCACCGCGCTATGGTAAGCGTCCAAAACTTCTTTTTTTCGTTCAAGCCGCACGTCCACATAACGGGCGGTAACAGCTTCAAAGTTCATGGAAAGCCCAAGCGACGCGCCGATACCCGCAAGCGTATGTCCCAAGACTTCGCCAACCGTATAGAAGTCGCCTGTCAGTTGGTGCATATTGGTCGCTGCCGTATGTCGTAAATCGTGAAAACGAATGTGCGGCATATCCAAATCTTCAAGCAGCTTTCCAAATTGAGAGGACACCCACGACGCGGCGATAGGTGCGCCGTCCGGCTTTGCTACAACAAGGTCATTGTCATAGTAAGGCTTTCCGTCTTTTGCTGCCTGTTCTTTCTGTACTTCCTGCATGGCAAGCTGTTTGAGGAAGAACGGGCGGGCAAGCTCCGTAATGGGTAGCTTTCTGCCGTTGGATTTCGGCGGTGCCATTTCTTCAATGACTTTTGTTTTTGGCGGTACCTTGAAAGGTAGCTGCTCGGTAACATCAAAGGTGTTGTTCTCCAAATCCACATTGCGCCAACGCAAGCCTAAGATTTCAGAACGGCGCATACCGTAAAGCCCGCCCAAGATAACAGGCATTTCCCAAACAGTACCCTCGACGCGCTGCATTAAGGCTTTCACCTGTTCCGGCGTGTAAGGGTCAGGGGTCTTGTCGCCTTTCCCAAACTTCGTAAGGGTATCTTTTGCCGCGTTGGTTTCGATATAGCGGTATTTGCGGGCATGGCTCAACGCCACACTCAAAACACGTTTTGCCCCGGCTGCGGTGGACGGCTTCAAGCCTTTGTCTATAATCTGCTGAAACATCTTGTCTACCATAGCAGGGGTAAGCTGATTGAGGGCAACGCCGCCGATATACGGATTGATATAGTTTGCAATCGTCTTTTTATACCCGTCATAAGTAGAGGGGCGCAAGTTCACTCTTGCATAGCTTTCCACCCAGTCATTGAGATAGGCAGCGACAGTCTGTTTCCTCTGTGAAGTAATAGAAGCAACTTGCCCCGGATTTTGGAGCTTCGTTTTCATTTCCGCTTCATGCTGTGCTGCTTCCTTTTTGGTGGCAAAGCCCTTTTTTGCATACGACTTCTTTTTTCCGTCCGGGGCGGTGTACTTTATGTTTACGTCGTAGACTGTGCCGGGTCGTCCGGTCAGTACGCCGTTGCTGTCGCGTTTGTTTTTTACCTGTCTTGTTGAGATTGCCATAACTTAACCCCCTTGCTCTGCCGGGGGCTTTACGGCGTTTTTCGCTCGCTCGTACCAATCCCATATAGCGGTATCGGCAATCAAGCGGCGGTTTCCGTTTTGAACGTATTCCAGTTCGCCGTTATCCATAAGCTCGCGTAATTTATTTTCTCCAATACCGCTAACCTTGCTCATTTGCTCTACTGTTTTCAGCATAGGCAAAACAGGGGCGGCATGGTTTGTAGTTTCCTTTTTAGCCATAGGAATACCCCCTTTCAAAATGGCTCAAAGGTATGTTTTTGAATAAAAGGGGCTTTAATCGAACGGCTATTAGCATAGCTCCACGAGAATTTCACTCCTGCGTGGTTCTCACGCAGCCCTACCCATTGCCTGCGACGCTTGTCAACGGTGTAAAGCTGCCGTTCCTCATGCAAGGCAAGGTCGCAAAACGATACTTCCCGTTTTCTGCGTCGCCGGATTTCGTCGTGGGCGTTGCACGCTTCGTTGTGCAGCACCCGTTTACAGAAACTTTGAAAGGCACATTGCTTTTGAAATTCTCTGCGATTAGGTTCCATGTTCTCACCTCCTTTCTGTCGAAAGGTGGTAGTACCTCCCCTTTTCGCGTGATAATACAGACGACTTTTTCAAACGCTGGACGAAAGCAAAAATTTCTTTGAAAAAAGTTCTGTAAAATGCAAAATGCGCCCATCTGCAAGGCGCAGACAGACGCAAAGGAAACATAAAAAGTATTTAGATGATGTGATTGTTCATCTTTATGCCCGAAATACCCCGTTGCAGGGGATAGACTTTTTTTGATAATTGGGGGAATGTCGATTTGTGTCGATAAGTTGATAAGTGCATGGCGGCTACCTCCTAAAGCCGCCATGCCTTTACATGGTAGAGGGTCGTCGTTGGAATTTAGATGGATAAAAAGAAACGGCGGCTCTGATAATCAAAGCCGCCGAAATAGAGTAGGCGCGTGAAAATGTGTCTGCTCTGCGACGGCTTTTTTTCTTTTGCCGTCGTCCGGCAGATGAAATCATTTAGTTAAATAGTCAGATTCATCTATTGTTTTAAGAATATAATTCACATCATCATATCTTGAAGAATCCGATTGAGAGCCTAAACTACATATTAAAAATTCCTTTCCATGTTGTTGATAAAGAACAACTAAATTATAGTCATTAGATAAGGAACCTGTCTTGATACCTTTAACATTTTCATTGTAATATTCTGATGTTTGGTCAAGAAAAGTATTAGTATTCCTCCATGTCTGCGTACTTCCGTCAGGTAAAGTAGCTGTATAATTACTCTTTGAAACAATATCTCTAAACCATTGCTTCTCTAAAAGGTGAGTAGATACTGATTTTAGGTCTGAAACGGTAGTGAGAGCATTGACATCATATCCGCTTGGGTCATATAAAATTGTGTTTTCATACCCTTGATTTTGTAAGTAATTATTTAGATGTTCCATAAAAACATTAATACGTTCTTGACTATTCTTAGCTTGTGGTGAAAGAATAGAACCACAATAATCCGCGACTACATAAGCAGCGTCATTTCCAGATGGAACCAACATGGCAGCAAACAAATTGTGGAGAAAATATTTTTTCGCGTCTATATTCGCAACAGATGAACCAGGTTTAGTTAATTGGATTGCTTCATAATTTGCAGGAACAATACTATCTAAATCCGCAAGTGTTGCTGCGTATTCAATGACAAATAATTTGGCTAAGCTGGCAGGAAGCTGTTGCTCGTTTTCTCGCTTTGAAATAAATATATTGTCATTAGAAAGGTCAACTAATATGAGGGATTTTGCATTATAAAAATCTTGAAAGGAAATTCCATTCAGCCAAGAGTTGATTTTATTCTTCTCATTGCGAAAATTGTCAGGTTTCATTGCCCACAATACAAAAGCAACACTAAATATTATCAAAACAAGAAAAATACAGATACCGCTTACATGGAATTTTTTTCTCTTATAATTTCTTCTCATCTACTTAATTCACCTCCCTAAATGTACTTGAAAATTACTTGTTAGTAAGACCAATCAATAATTAACATCTATACACTCCCTAAAACCAGATGGATCACCTAGTTTTGCTTTGTCAATATTTTCTCGCAAATAATTACGAGTAGCGTCATCGCACCTGTCTTTTCCCATATATGGCATATCAAATGCTTTTTCCAATTCTTCTAATGCTTTTTCGGCTCTTTCCGGATTTGTATTATAAGTGTCAAGCCATTCTTTCATCCATGAATATTCCCACAAGTTAGAAGCTCTTGTTTCACCATAGCCAACTTGGAAAGAAGCCCCTGTATCTTCATTTTCCAACTTTTTAGGAAGTTCAACCCCATCTGGCCAATCCAAACTGTCAATGGTTGCAAGATATTCTTCTTCGATATGCTCAAAGTCTGTAAATCCTCTTGAATCAGATGTAGTATCAGAATTAGAACACCCCGCAAACATTAAGCATATCATTAAAGTAAAAATCATTCCTAAAAGAATTTTTGTTTTAGCAGATAATATTTTCATATTTATTCCTCCAATTTCTTAAACTTTTATCTAAGTGCTAATGCAGGTTCCAGTTTTGCTGCTTTTATTGCGGGCAATAACCCGCCTAATAATGCAACAATAACAGAAGTTATTACAGCTATGACAGCCGAAAAAATAGGATAACTTGGTGCTGTTATTGGTGAATCAGGTGGAAGCAATACACTGATACCTTCAACGATAAGTAGCGAGAGTAAAATTGACGCAATGCAAACGAATATTGAAATAATCAGTTGCGTACCTAAAACCAAAGTAACAATATTTGCGCGGGAAGCTCCTATTGCTCTTCTAATCAACAGCTCATGTGTACGTTGTTCTAAAGAAGATAAACCTATGTTAATCTGTCCCAAAACAGAAACAAACAATAATAAAAACGATGTTACTAAAAGTCCTAGTTGAAGCATAGCTAATACAGAATCATAAGCATTACCAATATCGCTTCTTCCTGTATTTTCTAAATGACCTCCTATTGTTTCTTTCAAAATATCTTGTAAGGCAGAATACATTTGTTTTGTTGTAAGTCCATTAGTCATATGCCAATAAATATTTGCACTTTGTACTTGCCACATATTAGGAACAAGCTGTTCTATTGCTTGTACGTCAATATAGATTGTAGGTATATCCTTTCCGTCATTTACAATCCCAGTTACGTTAAACGGTGTTAATGCAAGGCTGTTTTTTGGATTACCTACGGCATACGAAGTATTGAAATAGGATTCAGCCTCTTTATTTACTACCATACAAAGAATATTGTTTGTTTCGGAGGAGTAAAACCAATTTCCCGATGACATAGGTAAATTATAGACTTTATTGTAACCTGTTGTTGTGAAAATGACATCAACAGGTATAAAATCTTTATAAAGTGTGTCATTTTTATCTTTCAATGATGAAAGGGATGGAATCGGTGCAAAGCTTATATTTTCCTGCATAGACAGAGTAACGGCTATCGAGTCATCTAATTGCTGTACTTTTGTCAAAAAATTCTGCATTTTAGCGGCATCTTCAAAACGGCAATCCATTATTGAAAAGGAGTATGTTGGAACCCAACCGTATATCTGTGCATTAACAGAAATTAAATACTCTTTACCAAGAGTACCAACCAAAACGGAACCTATCATTGCTATAATTCCTACAAGCATAGAAATACTGGTTAAAATATTGCGGAGAGGAGAAATACGAAGGTCTTTAAGAATCATATTTAACACATTGAAGCCTCCCTCCGTCCATTTCAAAAATTGTATTACAAGTCTTTGCAATATCGAGGTCATGAGTTACTATTAAAAGCATAATGCCATTTTTAAGCACAACTTGATGTAAAAGGTCCATAATTTGTTTTCCGGTTTTTTTATCTAAAGCACCAGTAGGTTCATCACATAAAATGGCTTCCGGCGATACTGCAAGTGCGCGGGCAATCGCCACTCTTTGTTGTTCGCCTCCTGATAAATTAGATGGATAATCATTTTCTTTTCCTTCTAATCCAACACTTTGCAAAAGATTTCGTATTGCTTCTTTCCGCTGTCTTGTATTCATTTTCTTTTTGGAATAAAGTAAAGGAAGCTCAATATTTTCCCAAACTCTTAAATGTTTAATTAAAGAATAGTTTTGAAAAACAAAACCGATATTACTTGCTCGAAGCATAGATAGCTGGCTATCTGTTAAAGTGGAAACAGACATACCATTATAAAGAAATTCGCCTTGATATGAGTGGTTGAGTAAACCTATAATTGATATAAGGCTTGTTTTTCCTGAACCCGATTTGCCTACAATAGCATAGCTGTTTCCTCGCTTTAGTTCCATATTTGCTTTGTTTACAGTTACTAAGGTATCACCATTATTCAAATTAACAGTCGCTACCAAGTTTTTTATTTGAATTAAATTTCCTCCATTCGTTTTTTCCATGTTACAAATTACTCCTTGGGTCAAGGTTTGGGGGAATAGAAGAAATTGTATCGCCCTCATTTA
>OQVU01000360.1_pt1 | contig 16721 bp, 10 predicted proteins | sample 1691611 | NCBI WGS metagenome assembly OQVU01 (sample SAMN03418272, study PRJEB22391) | human gut metagenome | biome: human-gut; feature: organic feature; material: feces | host: Homo sapiens | place: Tanzania | collected 2013-01
ACGTACATGATTGAAAGGTCTGTCGTCCAAACATTCAATAAGTGCGAAATGTACATCATAAAAGTCACAATGCAAAAGAATGCGGTTTCGTTACAGATGGGGGTTATGATGTCGTTTATTATTCTAACTAATAGTTTTCTGAGGGCTATTTTGTTCATACTTGATTGTAAGTAAGGTGTTTGTTAATGAAAGCCTCTCCCCTTAACTCTCCTCCCCAGTCGGGGAGGGGGTTAGGGGGAGAGGCTCTTCAAATTGCTTTTTATCTAATTCATTTTAGAGTGGTTCTAATAATTCTGAAATAGGGATTTGTGCGCTATCGGAAGTGTATTTTTGAAAGTTTGTGAGGGAGCATAGCGGGCTATGTGACCGAACAAACTTTCAAAAAGACACTTTCGAGAGCGTACAAATCACATTTCAGAATAGCAGAACTCTAAAAACAGAATTTTTAGAACCACCCTTTAAACCACTACTGTACGAATTACCCCACCCTATCTATCATGTGTCCAAAAAAGGTAGAAAATAAGCGAAGCAATACAGAGGCACGCATCAATAGTCAGATTGTTTAAGCCATATATACAACTAGCCATAAGACCTAAAGTGAATGACCAACGCCACAATATTATGTAAGTGTTCTGAGCGGTGCCACGTTGGCAGTGAGCTGACTTCGTAACCCAATCCATCAGGTGACGTGATGACACGGCACCGACACCACAACCTAAAAGCACATCGCCCACATAGCCTAACACAACATGAAGCTGACTGACTAAGATTAAGCCCAACACTACAAGCAGATACCCCATACTAACCAAGGTGCGCTGACCTAAACGACGACGAATAAAGAGCTGGGTCAAAAAGGCACAAAGCACACCAAGTGATAAAAAGAGGTAAGATGAACTAAAGAGCCAATCTTGCTTCATAGGCAACGCACCGGCTATACGTCCTAAGGTCCAAGGGGCTGCAAACATTGATAGCCCCATTGGCAATGAACTGGGCAAGAAGAAACGGTCGAACGTTACAAAAGCCACTTTCACTGGTGCCTTAATCGGTACTGGCGTTTGGGCTACTAATATGAATGACATTGCACAGGGGATTAGTGCCCACCAATAAGCATAGGTCATAGGAAATGTGTGCGAAAGCACATAGCCTAAGAAGAGACCTAAGGGAATGCCTATGCGCCCCGCCCAACCATATATAATATCTCCTTTATTGCGCTGCTTCGACAACAAAATGTCGTTGACAAGTGTCGTGCCTAAGGCTGTCTGTGAGATGCCAAAGGCTACACCTTGTATAAGTTGCAAAGCTAAAAGGTGACACACATCGTAGGCATTGACATAACCCAAAGTGGCTATAGGGCCTAACAATAGGAGGGCTTTTAAGAAGACATCCTTTCGCGAACGACGCTCCATTAAATACGCGCCAAAAGGGCCTGGCAACACCATACCTATGGCAAAAGCTAACACGCCCCAACCTACCCATCGTGCCTCACTACCCAAGCCGAGCGTTTGAAGGCTGAGCAAGGGAATCATGGCATATACGTAGATGTGTAAGAACCAATTGGCCACACACATATTGATGAAACGTGAGCTTTTCAACCCGTTATGTACTTGAACAGACATAAGCAGAGTGTTAATATAGATGCTGTTTAGTAGCTTTCGCTTTCATTAGGGAAATTGGTGGTCTTCACGTCTTCCACATATTGTCCAATTGCATCGGTCATAATGGTAAAGAGGTCGGCATATCGACGCAAGAACTTAGGTGAGAAGCCTTTGTTCTTACCCAACATATCGTCAATTACCAACACTTGACCATCGGCCGGACCCGCACCAATACCAATAATAGGTATATCTACGCTGGCTACTGCTTTAGCGGTAAGTGCTGCGGGTATCTTCTCCAACACAATGGCACAACAACCTACCTCAGCTAAGGCTTTCACATCTGATAGCAACTTCTGAGCTTCTGCTTCTTCCTTCGCACGAACGGCGTACGTGCCAAACTTATTGATACTTTGGGGAGTAAGACCTAAATGACCTACTACGGGTATGCCTGCATTGATAATGCGCTTTACGGCATCGATTATCTCAACACCGCCCTCAAGTTTAACGGCATCACAACCCGTCTCTTTCATCATGCGAATGGCATTACGAACAGCTTCAACAGCGTCCACCTGATAAGAACCAAAAGGCATATCGCACACAACGAAGGCACGTTGAGCGGCACGAGCCACTGAGGCTCCATGATAGATCATTTGGTCAAGCGTAATAGGCAAGGTGGTCATGTGGCCTGCCATTACATTAGATGCACTATCGCCTATCAATATCATGTCGACACCAGCGGCATCAACTATCTTAGCTGTAGTGTAGTCGTAAGAGGTTAGCATGGCAATCTTCTTGCCTTCTGCTTTCATTTCTTTCAGTCTATGAGTAGTCACCTTGCGGGTGTCTTCAACTAAATATCCTGACATTTCTTTTTATTTTTTTAGTTCGCACATTTGTGCAACAGTTATTTCGGTAAAGTCGTTAATGACGCACTGACACAATGAGGCTATACGTGCCGCAGGAATAGTCGTTGTAAGACCGATAACGGTCGCTCCACTATCGTGCCCTGCTGTAAGTCCGCTAATAGAATCTTCAAACACGAAGCAATCCTTGGCTGTTAATCCTAAGGCTTGCGCGGCATCGAGGTAACAATCGGGAGCTGGCTTTGAACGACGCGCATTCTCTGCCGTAAAGATACGATCAAAAAGTTGAGAAAATTCAGGATGCTGCTGATACAAGCATTCCATTTTGGCTTTATTTGAACTGGTAACAATGGCCACAGGTATACCAGCTTTGCGAAGTTCACTTACAAAGTCTATCGCTCCTTCAACGTAAGGATAACTCATACGCGTCTCAAAGTCATTGAGTTGCTCAACTACTTGTCGTGCTATTGCTTCATCTGCGAAATAAGCACTCAATATTTGCGTCAGCGTATGCCCTTTAATTTGGCTCGGGAAGTCTGGATTTTCAGGCAGGTAGGTCTTACCTATCACTGTCCAAAACTCCGTATATTGTTCCTCGGTGTTGATAATCACACCATCTAAGTCAAATAATACCGCAGTCTTTGTCATTCTTTATCTCGTATTGTTTTGGACTGCAAAGTTATAGAAAAAATAGATATGCTACCTCTTTTAACAATTTGCTTTTCTATAAATTACTTTTCACAAGTGCCACCACACAAAGAATATAATTACCTTTGCGACATGAAACTTTTACACTCTATATTCTTCGGTCTTATACTACTCGCCAACATACCACAAATGGTGACAGCACAGACCATTATCCCACTCGAACGCGGCAAAGGCGGTGTGCGATCTAAAACGGTTGACGACTATAAGGAGGAACTTAATATGGTTGAACGCCAGCGCAATGACTCTATTCAGTATGTCGACAACCTCCGACGTGCCTTCAATGCCTTACATGTCGATTCACTCACCGAAGCTGAATCGCTCTTTAAAGAGGCACTTAAGTTGCGTCCTACAGCACCCGGCAACCACATTATCAAATATAACCTCGGACTGATGGATATGGCACGTGGCAATAACGTGGAGGCCGTAAAGAAGTTGACTGGAATAATCAAAAACTATCCCAACTATTTTGAAGCTCGCTTGGCGCGTGCTGAAGCTAATTTACAACTAAACCGCACCAACGAAGTGATAGATGACGCACAACAGGTGCTTGACAAACAAAAGTTTGAAGGCATGACACCCGATCTCATCGAACGCGCTCGCTTCATTCGCGCTGCTGCACGCTACCAGTTGCGCCTTTATGCCGATGCACACGCCGACCTTCAAGTGATTATGGGTGACAATCCTCAAAATACGAACGCTCAAGTGCTTGATGCTTTGGTATTGCAGCAGATGGGACGACCTAAGGAAGCCTTAAATCGTTTAAATCTCATTGTGGCCGCTCACCCCGACAACTTAGACGCTCTTAGCACACGTGCCGCTATTGAAGCCGAACTCGACCTCCACACGTTGGCACGAGCTGATTACGATACATTAATCAAACGCCAACCCAACGAAAGCAGTTACTACATCGAGCGCGCAAAAATGCTCCTTCGCTTAGGCGAAAAGAAGGCTGCACGCACTGACCTCGATCGCGCCATTCAACTCGGTGTACCTCAAGGTATGGTACACACATTGTATCTACAAACAAAATAAGAGAGATTCTTTCATACAATGCGCAATATATTTTTGTTAATTTTATTAGTCTTGTTTATACTCCCTATAAGTATAAGTAGTGCTCCTGCCACACACAGTCCAGCCTCTAACAATATACGCTACGAGGTGCGTGCTGCTTGGCTCACTACACTTATGGGGCTTGACTGGCCTTCAAAGCCTGCTACGACTGAGGCGCAAGCCGAACTACAGCGACGCGACTTGTGTCGACAACTTGACCAACTAAAGGCTGCGGGCATCAACATGGTGCTTTTTCAGTCACGTATACGTTCTACAACTGCCTATGCCTCTGACATCGAACCATGGGACGGAGTGTTTACTGGCCGTCCTGGCCAGCGCCCACTTTACGATCCCTTACTGTTTGCTATCAACGAATGTCATAAGCGCGGCATGGAATGTCATGCCTGGGTGGTAGTCTTTCCTATCTGCAAAGTAGCCACGGCAAAGCAGCTAGGGAAACGTGCCTTGCCTGCACTTCACCCCGAACTCTGCCAACGTTGCGGTGACCAATGGATGATGAACCCTGGTGTGCCTGCCACTGCCACTTACCTTGCCAACGTATGTAAAGAGATTGTCACCAAATATGCCGTTGACGGCATTCACCTCGACTATATCCGCTACCCAGAAGCTTCCATACCTTTTAACGATAATGCCACTTACCGCCGATATGGACAAGGCCTCAACAAGGCCACATGGCGTACACAAAACATCGACCGTTGCGTACAAGCCATTCACAAAGCCGTCAAAGAAGTACGACCTTGGGTGAAACTAAGTTGTTCGCCCGTAGGGAAATATGCGGACTTAAGCCGTTACTCGTCTCGTGGTTGGAATGCACGCGATGCCGTGTCACAGGACGCACAACGTTGGCTATGCGAGGGGTGGATGGACATGCTCTTCCCCATGATGTACTTCGACGGTGATCATTTCTACCCTTTCTTAGCCAATTGGAAGGAGAATGACTTTGGACGGCCTATTGTACCAGGCCTAGGCATCTACTTCTTAAATGAACGCGAAAAGAATTGGCCTTTACTTACCATTCAGCGCCAAATGAACGTATCACGCGACGAAGGACTTGGCGGCCAAGCTTTCTTCCGCACCCGTTTTCTCTTAAATAACGAAAAAGGATTACGCTCGTGGTTACAGACTCAATTCTACGCTCAGCCTGCCCTCATTCCTCCTATGACTTGGCAAGATAGCATTCCGCCCACTACCCCACTTCATGCAACCAAACACTTCAAAGAACAGCATATCAGTCTATCGTGGTCTGCATCGACCGACAATACGCCCAACGCTCCTCTCACCTACAACGTCTACCGCATCGACTCTATCTTTGGCGACGTTATTTTGGCGCTTCATACCTCCACATTGCACTATGAGCATACGCTCTCTCTCCCTGCCCTTCGCCATAGTCACTACCTCATCACGGCCGTTGATGCTTATGGCAACGAGAGCCAACCTATCGAAGCTATAGAAAATTAGCAAAGCTACAACTCACTTATTTTGCCCCTTTTTCCTCATTTTACAATGTGTAAAACGCTTTTTTTTTAAAAAAACGCGGAAAAAATTTGCAGGTAACAAAATAATCACTACCTTTGCACTCGCAAAACGGAACAAGACAGCCGTCAAGCACTAGCACTAAAGTTTGCCTCTTTAGCTCAGTTGGCCAGAGCACGTGATTTGTAATCTCGGGGTCGTTGGTTCGAATCCGACAAGAGGCTCACTTCAAAGGTTATTCAACACAAAGTGTTGAGTAACCTTTTTTTATTTAATTTCCACAAAACTGGTTTAATAAACTGCAGTTTACCATTCCTCCACACCTGCATATAGGTAACAAAAATTAAAAAATTAACCTTTCACAACTCATTAAAATGAACAACGAGTTGTGTAATACGAAATATTACTTTACCTTTGTTCGCACAAATCATTGCTTTAAATAAAATCCATGACCATCGCCATAATAAACGCTATGCACAAAGAGCACGAACAGCTCGTTGCGCTGCTTAATAATGTACATACCACTCAAGATGCCCACTTCACCTTTGTTGAAGGAACACTCAATGGCCACCATTTGGTGCTCATGGAGAGCGGCATTGGGAAGGTGAATGCAGCCATTGGTGCAGTAGAGTTAATTAAACGATTCAAGCCCGAAGCGCTTATCAACACGGGCGTAGCTGGCGGCATTGACACTTGTCTAAACGTAATGGACGTAGTAGCAGGCCAGCGCGTAGCTTATCACGACGTTGACTGTGGGCCCGAATCTGCTTTAGGTCAAGTACAAGGTCTACCCCTCTATTATGAAGCCGACAAGGCGCTATTTGATGCAGCCATGACGGTGACACCTCCAGAACACACGAAATTGCATGGTGGCCTTATTTGCAGTGGTGATCAATTCATCACCAATCGTACACAGTTACAAACGATCAAGGACCGTTTTACCGATGGCCTCGCCGTCGACATGGAAAGCGGTGCTTTGGCGCAAGTTTGCTACATCTACAAGGTTCCCTTCTTGAGTTTCCGCATTATTAGCGACACCCCAGGAACCGACAATCACTTTGACCAATACCAAAACTTTTGGGGCACAATGGCCGACCGCTCATTTGGCGTAACACAAGCCTTGCTCCAAGCTGTTTGCAAATAACAAGCTCTTCATACTACACTTTAGGTTATGAAAAAAATACCCAGCTTTACCATCGACCACACTCGCTTACACCGCGGCATCTTTGTGAGCCGTAAGGACCAAGTGGGCAACGAGGTGGTAACTACTTTCGACGTTCGCATGAAGTTGCCCAACCGCGAGCCTGCTTTGCACCAAGGGGCTATTCACACCATTGAACATTTGGCTGCAACTTTTTTGCGCAACCACGATGAATGGAAAGAACGCATCGTTTACTGGGGCCCCATGGGCTGCTTAACGGGCAACTATCTCATCGTGAAGGGCGACCTTACAAGCAACGATGTGTTGCCACTCATGCAGGAAACCTTTGCCTTTATTGCTAATTACGAAGGCGAAATACCTGGAGCTACTGAACGCGATTGCGGTAACTATTTATTGCAAGACCTACCCATGGCTCGCTACGAAGCTCACAAGTATCTCACCGAAACGCTGAACTGCGCTACGCAAGATAATTTGAACTATCCTGCTTAATTGTAACCTTGTACCTTTTATATCGGTAAACTCTTTTATCGACAAACATAATATTTTTCTACATACCTTTAAGTTCTTCCACCTTGTCCTAAAGACAAGGAAGACTTAACAAATCTTAATCTATCTTTTATGAAAAAGATTACCATCATGCTCTCGGCTCTTTGCTTAGCAGCGGGTATTCCCACTACTGTTAAAGCACAAGCACCCGAACTCACGTTGGACGCTACGACTCCCGATATGTCGGAGAACGAACCGCGTCCTGTATTCCCTGTTCCTTCAGCACGCCAACTGAAATGGAACCAAACTGAATTTTATGCCTTCTTCCACTATGGCATGAACACCTATACCAACGAAGAATGGGGTAGCGGCGCCGAAGATGAAAGCAAGTTTGCACCCACACAAGCCCCCAATCCCAAACAATGGCTTCAGGCTATTAAGGATGGTGGTATGAAGGGAGGTATTGCAGTAGTAAAACACCACGATGGTTTCTGCCTTTGGCCTACCGAAACTACTGAACACAGCGTAAAGAATGCTGGTAACCAATTTGGTAAGGACACTAACATTCCTCGCGACTTTGCAAAAGCTGCCCAAGAACTTGGTTTGAAGTATGGTTTCTACATCTCTCCATGGGATCTTAGCAGCAAATGGTGGGGCCTTAAAGGAACTGACGGATTCTATACAGATGACTACGCAAAGAAAGTGTTCCTCCCCCAATGCGAAGAAATTGCAAAATTTGGTGCTGACCAATTTGAAATGTGGTTTGACGGTGCTACGGGTGGTGACCACAAAGGCTACTACGGCGGAGCCTATGGCGAAGGAAACACTGGCAAACGTACCATTGACAATGCCAACCGTTATTATGACATTCCCAACCTTCGCGACCAAATTCACGAAATGTGTCCGAATATCATCCTTTGGGGTGTAGGTGGCGAAGCACGTTGGATTGGTAACGAAGCCGGCTGGGCAGGCGAAACTTGCTGGTCAATGGGTGATGGCACGAGCGGTAGCGAAACTGCTTGGAAATGGTTCCCCGGCGAAAGCGATGCAAAAGCAACAAGTGGAGGTTGGTTCTACCATGACGGAGAGACTTGCGCTACGGCAGCACAGATGTTCACCACCTACCTTAAGACGGTAGGTCGTAATGCTACGCTCATTTTGAACTTCCCACCGAACAAAGCGGGTGTTTTGCCCGATGCTGACGTTAATAACCTTAAAGAATTGGGCCAAATGCTCAAGGATCGTCTAGGCAACGACTTTGCACGCGAAACAGGAGTAAAGATTGAAGCCACTGCTACACGTGCCAATGGTACGACTAAGACATACAAGGCAGACAACATGATTGATGGCAACATCGACACTTATTGGGCTGCTCCTGATGGCAAGAATTCGGACATCACAATTACGGTGACGCTGCCTCAAGAAAAGACGCTTCACTACGTGATGATGCAAGAGTACATTCAGTTGGGTCAGCGCATTAAGGGTTTCACTATCGAAACAAGCACCGACGGTAAGGCCTGGACAAGAAAGGCAAGCAACATTCAAACTACCACAGTGGGTTACAAACGCATTATTCCACTGAATGGAAATGTTGACAACAGCTACGACGCTGGCACTAAGGCTAAGTATGTACGCATCAAGATTACTGACAGCCGTGCTTGTCCTACGCTCCACACCCTTTCTATCTTCTAATCTTAATCTTCGACGATTCACAATGAAACTTAAACAATATATAGCATTTGCTGCGCTCACCATGCCTTTAGCAGCTAGCGCACAGAGCGTAATCGACTTTGAAACCGATGCTACAAAAGGAGCCTCGGTGAGTGTGTTCGATACGTGGGAAAACTCTCCTTTCCGCACCAACAAACTCAATGGCAATATCAAAGTAATCGACAACCCTTTCAAGGTAGTTGACGAAATTACTGGCAATGGTAACAAATCAGACAAGGTGCTTGCTTTCCAGCGTTCACGCTTTGGTAGTAGCACTTTTGGCGCACGCGTTGAATTGTCTGAGCCCCTTGCACTTACTCCACTTACAAAGTATGTGCATGTGAAAATTTATACGCCTAAGGCAGAAAATATCATGCTCTTTGCATTAGGTAAACGTGCTGACCGCGCTGACCAATCAAAGGACGTTGTACAGGTGGAAGCCAACTGCATTTCGAGCGTAAAAGCTAATAAATGGTGTGATGCTGTATTTGCCATCAGCTCTGCTCCTGGCGTTAACATCCATAGCTTCTTGATTATTCCTGATTTGCAGTCAACACACGATCTTGACCAAGACTTTGCTGTTTACGTTGACGACATTGAAGTGAACAATACTTCTATGCCCAGCATTCAGTATGGTGTTTACCCCACCAGCTATGACAAGACTGCTACAAAGGAACAAAACGGTCGCTACACAAGTGGTCTTAGCTTCAAGAGCAGCGATGGTCAACAAAGTTTGTCAACTAACCAACAGAGCGACAAGTTGGTGTTCCAAGACTTGTTAGCTTCTTCATTGAAGGCCAAAGCTGGCGACGAAATTACCACAGCAGTTAATTACAATGGTGGTTGGATGAACGCTTACGTTTACCTTGACCGCGACAACAATGGTAAGTTCGACTATACACTCAATGAACAAGGAACTCCCGCTGACAATAGCGATGTGATGACTTTCTCAAACTACCAAGGAAAGAATAGTAAGGGAGAAGGTACAGGACAAGGAAATACAACTAGCTTACCCAACTTCACCGTTCCTTCAAATTTGAAGCCTGGCTTCTATCGTTTACGTTACAAGGTAGACTGGGACTGCATTGACCCTGCTGGTAACACAAGCAATGGCAACACCATTATACACAATAGCGGTGCTATCATTGATACTCGCCTCAACGTACACGGCGAAAAGGTGAACATTTGGCGTGGTGAACACACCGAAGGTACTAATGGTGAAATGCTTACTACTGATGGTAAGAACTTTGAGAAGCACGAAATTGCATTCGGTAAGGATTACACTGTTAAGTTCAAACCAGGTGATGGCTTTAAGGTAGGTAAAATTTACTTGCGTCACGGCTACAACCTTGAAAAAGGCTCTCTCGTAAACGAAACTCCACAGTACACGGACGTTGTGCTTCCTGCCTATATGGTTAAGGATAACACCCTCACGATTCCTGCTGAATACATTGATGGTGACGTGCGCATTACTCCGACTTTCGTTGCAATTAAAGGCGAGGCTACTGAAAAGTATGCACTCAACTTTGATAAGGACTTACTCATCGACCGCGAACCCGGACAGGAACGCTCTTTGAATAGTCTCTCATTCAACACCACTACTCACCCTAACGAACAAAAGATTCTGCCCACGAATAAGAAGTTGGTATATCAAGACTTCACGAACCGCAACATCTACGTTAAGAGTGGAGATGTTATTACCACTAATATTGACTACACACCGAACAATAGTGGTTATATGCACCCCTACCTCTACGTAGACCTTGACGGGGATGGCGTATTCAATACTTCGGTAAATGCTGACGGTACGCCTACAATGGAAGGCGAAATGCTTTCATACGCTTTCTACAACAACAAGAATAGCAATGGTGCCGCAGCAGACGAAAATCGTTCGAGTTGCTTCGACAAGACCAACTCTATGCCGCAGTTCAAGATTCCCGCTGGCTTGCCTACTGGTAAGTATCGCGCACGCTTCAAACTCGACTGGAGCGATCCCGATCCCGCAGGACGCTATAATAAGGGCGGAAACGATATTCACAAGAATGGTGGTTATGTAGTTGACTTCTACTTCAACGTTGTAGACGAATATCCTAAGTTCAAACTTGATGTTCAAACAACCAATGGTTCAATCGTAGGTGCAAATAACACTGGTTTGCCTGAAACTATTTTGTTAGACTCACCTATTAGCGTAATGGCCTTTGGTGCTGCCGAAAACTACAACGCAACTGAAATCAAAGTTCGTCATGGTAAGAACCTTGATGGTGAAGCTGTTGTAAATGGCGAAACGCAGTGGAAGGAAGAGAGCATTGAACTCACTGACGGGGCTTGCACGATTCCTGCTGAAATGGTTGACGGCGACGTTCGCTTGACCGCTGAATTCGAAGACGCTGGTGCTGAATACAAACTTGCTTTTGGCGATGAGTTCAACACTGCTGACTTCACTCAGCCTAATGAAGCATATTGGAGTCGTTCTGAATGGGCACATCCCACTTGGAAGCGCTTCACTGCTCAAACCAAAGCTGGTCAAGAAAAGACAGGTTGGATTGAAGATGGCAAACTCGTTCTTCGCTGTGTGAAGAATGAATTTGATGACGAAAAGAGAGGCGACAATGGTAGCAAGCTCGAAATGATTAGCGGTGCCGTTGAATCTGCCGACAAAATCACCTTTACTTATGGTAAGGTGGAAGGTCGTTTGAAAACTACTGCCCACTCGGGTAACTTCCCTGCCTTCTGGATGATGCCTAACAAATCAACCTACGGCGGCTGGCCTGATAGCGGTGAAATCGACATCTTTGAACAAATCAATAACGAAAACACAAGCTACCACACTATCCACAGCCACTGGGCAAACGGTAAGAGTGATGGCGGTTTAGGACAAAGCGGCAACCCTCAAAAGGGCGGTACTTCAGCTACTACTACTGGCGATTACCACGTATATGGCTTGGAATGGACTGAAAACATGCTCACATGGTTCGTTAATGGTAAAAAGGTGTTCTCTTACGCTAAGTCAACAAATCAAGATGATCTTGACCAGAAGCAATGGCCGTTCGACAAACCCTTCTACCTCATCCTCAACCAAAGTGTAGGTAATGGTGGTTGGGCTGCAAATCCTGACTTGAACTTTACTTACGAAACCAAGTTTGACTGGGTGCGCGTTTACCAAAAGGCTGACGGCGACTTGATTACAGGCGTTAACAATGTTAAGGAAACAACTCTTGACTACTACGTTACTCCTGGTCAAATTCGTTTGGTAGCTCCTTACGAAACATTGGTACGCATTGTTGACCTCCAAGGTCGTAACGTATTTGTACAGCAAGTTCAAGGTAACAAGAACGTACAATTACCCAGCGGCATTTACTTGGTTAATGGCAACAAGGTGATTGTGCCTTAAACACTATAAGTGATTATGGCTATTAAATAATTATTCCCCTTTGCTCTGACAGAGTAAAGGGGAATTTTAGTTTCATACAAAAAGAGAAAAACAGCAATTTATCGAAGAGTTGCTGCTTACAAGCACAAATTAGTTGCAAAACAACAGAAAACATCCTACTCTGTTGCAGCGTTTCACCTTTTTTGTCTAACTTTGTCACAATAACAATAATAATAACCTCAAACTAAGATAACATGAAGCACAGATTTCTTTGTTTCCTTATGTTACTGTCCCTCTTGCCAATGGCAACGTGGGCACAGACCTTTGTTAACCTTACCCCTCGTCCGAAGACGATGAAGGTTGGAACAGGCACCCTTGCCTTACCCTCACAATTTACCATTAGCTACAACGGATTAGACGCTGACGGCATACACGAAGTCAACGCCTTTGCTAACGAATATGCTTCCGTTACAGGAGCACAAGTTAGCGTAGCCGAAAATGATGCCAACGCGCTCTTCCAAGTATCATTACTGCCCACCTCTTCTAAACTCAAGGAAGAGGGCTATCAACTAAACGTTACTGCTAATAGTGTCAACATTCAAGCCAAAAGCGCATTAGGTTTCTTCTATGCTTTCCAAAGTGTAAAGAAGATGTTGCCTGCTAATGTAATGGCAGGCGTTAAAGACGCAAGCGTAACGTCATTTCCCCTCCCCGTAGTAAGCATTACCGACGAACCTCGTTTTGAATATCGTGGTTTTATGCTCGACGTGTCACGCCACTTCTTCACTACCAACGAAGTAAAGCGCATGCTCGATGTAATGGCCTACTACAAGATGAATAAGTTCCACTGGCACTTAACCGACGACCAAGGTTGGCGCGTTGAGATTACGAAGTATCCTAAACTCACAACCATAGCTAGCATAGCCCCCAATAGTCTCTTTACCGACCTTTACGAGGCTAAACAATATTGGATCAACAAGCCTTACGGCCCTTACTTCTACACAAAAGAAGAGATTAAAGACGTCGTAGCTTACGCCAAGGAACGCCATATCGAAATCATTCCCGAGATTGACATGCCTGGCCACAGCGCAGCTGCTATGACGGCTTATCCTGAGTTTAGCTGCAATCCTTCTGGTGGCCACACAGTATGGAGCAATGGTGGTATATCTTACGACGTTATCAACGTAGCTAACCCTGCAGCCGTTCAGTTTGCCAAAGATGTGTTAGAAGAGATTATGGAACTCTTCCCTGGCAAACACATTCACATCGGTGGCGACGAATGCCCCACTGACGAATGGGGAAAAAATGCTGAATGCCAAGCACTCTACAAAAAGTTAGGCCTCACGAGCTATCGTCAATTACAAAGCCACTTCATTCAGCAATTGGATGAGTTTGTGAAAGAAAAGGGGCACAAACTCTCTGTATGGAACGAAGCTATCACCGCCTCTGGTGCCGACCTCGACATCATGAAGGCTACCGACGCTGACGTTTACTGCTGGCAACCTGCCGAAGCAGCCGTAGCTAAAGCCAAGAAAGAGGGAATGAACTCTATTTACACACCTTGGGGTCCCTACTACATCAATCGTAAACAAGGTAACTCCGAACAAGACCCACCCAACGCTGGCGATGGCTCTGACCACGTACAGAACACTTACAACCGCAACATTCCCGACGGCGTAACGCGCGGTATTCAAGGCACCTTCTGGTGTGAGAACGTTTCTAACGCTGATTTAATGGAATGGTCGGCTCTTCCTCGCTTGATTGCTATCGCTGAACGCGGTTGGACACCCGAAGCTAACAAGGACTTCTCTGACTTCCAAAAGCGTATGTCGGCTGACACCGTAATGCTCAACTACAACAACTATAAGTACTGCAAGTACTACATGTTGGACGCTGACAATGGCGGCACTTCAAGCCGAGTTATGCCTTTTGCTAATACAGCTGACAAGAAATACTACTACCGCATTATCTCAGGCGGTACAGACAACACCCGCGTAGGTCGTTGCATCGAACTTATTGCCGAAGGCTCGCCCTTGCTCACATCTTATGCTAACAAAAATGTTGCTGTAGGCCGTCTTTGGACAAACACACAGGCGGCTGAAGGCGCTGACAACTACGACTATCAATGGTGGAGCATTGAAGAAGACCCCAACAACGCTGGCAAGTACGCCCTCGTTTGCAAGGCTCAGCCCAATGGTTCTGTCAACCCTAATCCTACGGCTGTATCTACCTCAGGCCGTTGGAACTACGACAACAACACGAAGCACTACAACTTTACACTTGGTGACGGTGCATACGGCAAAAAGGGTAATAACTATTACTACACTTTGTCAAGCGACAAAGTTAGCGGTCAGTACTTCAACTCTTCAATGAGCGGACAAGGCTTAGCCGTCAACCTCTACTCTAACCCCACCGACGGTAATGGCGGCTGCTGGGAGTTCTCACCCAAAGAGGACTATGGCTCTGCCACCGACCCCGTTACTTTCGACTACTTGCAAGAAGGCAAGACTTACACACTGACCAACGCTGTTGACGGTTTTGACCACACAGCTTTAGCCGATGATAATAAGGGCACAGCCCTCAAGCACGCCACTGATGCTTTCGCCAACAATGCATGGACAGTCGAAGCCTCTACGATCAATGCTGACGGTTCGCAAACTGTTAAGATGAAGAACGTTGCTACAGGCCGTTACATCACTTCATTAGGTAGCTTCGTATCGCGCGAAGGTTGCCCCGTAAGTGTTGGAACTGCACCTGCTGATGCGAACGTTACACTTAGCCTCGTCAAGAAATACAACGATCTTCGTATCAAAGTAGGCGGCAAGAGCCTCTTCGCCTTGCCTTCAGGCAATATTAACGCAGGTCCTACTACCGATGCGAACGCTTCTTACGACGCTCCTCGCGTACAGGGTAGCGAATGGACTGCTACAGAAGTAAAGGTCATTACCCTCAATTGCGCTGACGAGAAGGGCAATACTTTAGGCTCTGTTACACGCAGCGTTCCTACTACGACCGACAACATCACAGCTGAACTCTGCCCTACTTTCAAGAATCATTCGGTTGAAAGCATTACCGCTGCTGGCAACAATGCTTACAACGTAACTTATAAGCGTGCGGCTTATGCTATCACCTTTAAGTGTGCTGACAATAAGGGCGTACTCATTAGCCAAGAAGAAGTCAACGTACCCGTAGGCGAAAGTTACAAGGTGCAGTTGCCCACTCCTAAGTACTACACTTTGGAGTCAAGCGACGTTAATGACGGTGAGAACCTCACCCCCGAGGCAGACGCTACTTATAACGTAACTTACACTACCGATGCCATTATGGGCGTTAAGGCCGATGGTGACGTAGTTACCACGCTTCAAGCTGGTAAGAGCTACCTTATCTACGATGCCACTACTGCTGCAGGCCGTGCTGGCTATCGCGCCATTATGGCCAATAAGGGCATCAACCGCTACACACAAGTAGAGGGTATGACTCCCAACGCTATTTGGACGCTTGAACGTACAAGCAAAAACGTGTTTAAGGTAAAGAACGAATACCTTGGTCTTTACATTCCTCAATTGGGTCGTTCACAAGCCGCTACGGCTTCTACAACAGGTGCTGCCTTTACTTTCACCCTCAATGCTGACGGCCAGACCTTCAACGTGAAAGGTAGCAACGGCATGTATTGGGACGGCGTTGAGAATGGTAACCTCGTAGGTTGGGATGGTGGTACGGGGCACCCCATTCGCATTACCACGTTCTATGGTCTGCCCATGTTCAACGTTACGATCACTTGCAAGGACACAGAAGATAAGGTACTCTCTTCCTCTACAGAGTTAATTACCGCTGGTGATGCTTACACAATTGTCACTCCTACCATTAATGGGTACACACTTGAGAGCGTCAGCGGCAACGAAACTTACACAGGTACTGTAGAAAGCCACCTCAACATCGTGGCCACCTATAAGAAATATACGAGTAGTGGCATTGACCAAGTAACCACCAATGCCAACAAGCGCAAAGGCATTTACGACTTACAAGGTCGCCGTCTACAACGCGTTCAGCAACAAGGCATTTACATCATCAATGGCCAAAAGGTATTAGTAAAGTAAATACCTAAATCACCTAACGCTAATTATAATAGGTATGCTAACCAACAAGGTAGCATACCTATTTTTTCATCTACGAGAGAAAAAAACAAACTGCAATTTATCGACCTAATGAGAATGAATATTAACGAATAATTAATAAAAAAATTAATGAAATAATTAATGTTCAATTAATGATAATTAATGTTC
>OQVU01000361.1_pt1 | contig 16685 bp, 10 predicted proteins | sample 1691611 | NCBI WGS metagenome assembly OQVU01 (sample SAMN03418272, study PRJEB22391) | human gut metagenome | biome: human-gut; feature: organic feature; material: feces | host: Homo sapiens | place: Tanzania | collected 2013-01
GAAATCCGGTATACCCTCTTCCGGGTATCGGGGGTTTGAATCCCTCATCTTCCGCGAAACTTTTCTCCATACAAAAAAATCCGCAGAGAGCATAACTTAGCTCCTGCGGATTTATTTTTATCTAACTTTTATAAGTTCTGTGATTACAACTGCTGCAAATATCTGTCTGCTTCAATCGCAGCCTTGGCTCCAGAGCCGGCTGCAACAATGCCCTGACGATAAACCGGGTCGGCAACATCGCCGGCAGCAAAGACGCCAGGAAGATTGGTGCTCGCAGTACCAGGAACCACCTTGATGAATCCCTGCTCATCCAAATCGATGAAATCCTTGAAGAGATCGGTGTTAGGCTTGTGGCCGATAGCCAGGAAGAAACCATCGATGGCAATATCAAACTTCTCCTCGTTGGCCTCACCCATGTGGCGAACCAGATGAGCCCCCTCTACTCCATTCTCGCCAAACAAGCCGAGCGTATTGGTCTCGAAAAGAATCTCGATGTTCTCCTTCTCCTTCACACGCTTCTGCATGATTTCAGAAGCACGGAGATAAGGCTTGCGCACAATCATATACACCTTCTTGGCAAGGCCAGAGAGATACATCGCCTCCTCGCAGGCAGTATCACCACCACCCACTACGGCAACCGTACGCTTGCGATAGAAGAAACCATCGCAGGTAGCACAGGCTGAAACGCCCTGTCCACGATATTTCTCCTCATCAGCCAGACCGAGGTACTTGGCAGAAGCACCTGTAGCGATAATCACGGTATCAGCCTCTATCTCGTTGCCACGCTCATCGGTAAGATGATAAGGGCGGGAAGAGAAATCCACCTTGGAAATGCTTCCGTCGCGCAGATCCGCACCGAAGCGGGCAGCCTGCTCCTTCATGTCCATCATCATCTGGGTGCCATCCACGCCATTAGGATAACCAGGAAAGTTCTCTACTTCCGTGGTGATGGTAAGCTGGCCGCCTGGCTGCATACCAGAATACAATACAGGATTGAGACCAGCTCTACCTGCATAAATGGCAGCTGTATATCCCGCAGGACCGCTACCTATAATCAAAGTCTTTACTTTTTCCATTATATTATTATTGTTGTTTTATTATAATCTTGTGATGATTTATCGGATTCCCACAATCTTATGCATCTGGAGTGAAAGCTGCCATTCCGGATGCCGCTTCACATAGTCGATGCAGCCGGAGAGGATAAAGCGGTTGCGGGCATCATTGCCCACATCGCAAGGCTGCAGATACTGATAGGTGGCTTCCAATCCATAATTGCTTACTTCGTGGGCGCCGTCAAAGACCAGTTTCAACTCATCCACCTTCTTCAAGGCAAGTTCGCCGCCCTCCGTAAAATCCAACTTAGGCGAACAGGTAATCCAGTCGATGCCCTCAGGAACCACGTGGGTGCCGTTGGTTTCCATCGAAAGATAATATCCCTGCTGATGCAGGAGATGGATGAGTTCCGCATCCACCTGCAGGGTTGGTTCGCCACCGGTAAGAACGATGAAGCGGCAATCGCCGCCCTTCTCCAGGCACGCAGCCAGGATGTCCTCGGCGCTCATCTCCTTATATCCCTTGAAATCGGTATCACAGAAAGGACATTTCAGATTGCAGCCGCTCATACGAACAAACACGGCTGGCCTGCCCGACCATCTTCCTTCTCCCTGAAGGGAATAGAATATCTCGTTTACTTTATACATTTTTCCTTAATATTAAAAAGCTTTTGCCCTTACAGGGCGCATTGCTGATTGCGACTCTACCCAGGGCGATGCCCTGGGCTAGGAGCTTTTGGGCCTTCAGCCCGTTCTTGAACCACTTGAGAAAGCACTTGCCGAAGAACTTGAGAAAGTACAACAAATTACCAGCTCCTATATTAAGGAACCAGATGCTCGATTCCCTTGATTTTCTCTTCGTCAACCACCACGGCAGTATTGCCGAAGCTCTCCTGCACCGTAGCCTTATAGCACTCCGGAAAGAGATCCACGAGCCATCTTCCGATATTCTCGGCGGTAGGATTGAAATCAAACACCTCGTTGAGATTGGCATGATCCATCTTGCCATGCACCGCTTTCTTGACATGGGTAAAATCTATCACCATGCCATCCTGGTTCAACTCTCTGCCCACGAAAAAGAGTTCTATCTGCCAGTTGTGACCATGCAGACTGCTGCACTTACTCTCGTAACTGAGGGTAAGCGAATGGGCTGCTGATATTTCTAATTTCTTTGAAATGAAGTAAATCATCTGTTATTTCTTGTCTTATTTCTTGTCGTTTTACTTTGCAAAGATACATTAATTCATTTAGAATACAAAATAAAACCGAAAGTTTTTTTCTTTCTTAAAGAATTTATTGCTATCTTTGCACCCATAAAAGGAATGAGGGCGCTTGACGCATCCCATGACGCATCTGATAATAACAAAAAAGACGCATCTGATAATAACAAAAAATAAGATAATGAATACAATTAAGAAAATTGTACTTACAGGTGGTCCTTGCGCAGGTAAAACCACTGCGCTGGTAAAAATAATCGACCACTTCTCTGGCCTTGGATACAAGGTGTTTACGATTCCTGAGGTTCCTACCATGTTCACCCAGGCAGGTATGAACTATCTCACCAAAAACGAGAAGTTCTTCTTCGAGGGAGAAAAAGCTACCTTCCTGACTCAGATCGGACTGGAAGAAAGCTTCACCAAAATGGCGGAAACCATCGACAAGCCGGTCATCATCGTCTGCGACCGTGGCACGATGGATATCTCCACCTATCTGACAGAAGACTTCTGGAACCGCATCATCTCCGAGCAGGGATACACCAACACCCAGCTGCGTGAACGCTACGATGCCGTACTGCATCTGGTTTCTGCCGCAGATGGCGCAGAACAATTCTACACCACAGCCAACAATGCCCAGCGAGTGGAAAAGGCTGACGAAAAGGGATTGCAGATAGCCAGGGAACTGGACAAGAGAATCGTTTCCGCCTGGAAGGGTCATCCACATCTGAGAGTAATCAACAACCACGAGGACTTCAACAACAAGCTGAACCGTGTGCTCAAGGAGATCAGCAATGTGCTGGGAATTCCACAACCTATCGAGGAGGAAAGAAAGTATATCGTGAAACTGACCGGCGAAGTTCCTAATGCCATCGACAGCGATATCGTCCAGACCTATCTTTCGGGAGAACCAGGCAGCGAGATCCGTCTCCGTCGCCGCGGATTCGAAGGTGGCAAGTACGTATATGTTCACACCACCAAGAAGCGCGTAGCCGACAACGAACAGATTGAGACCGAGCGACAGATCAGCGCCAATCTCTACGAGAATATGCTGCAGCAGGCAGACCCTTACCGTGCTACCATCCGCAAGCACCGCAAGAGCTTTATCTGGAAAGGTCAGTACTTCGAGCTGGATTCATTCTCAGAGCCAGTAAAAGACCTGATGATCCTGGAAACCAAAGGCATCGCAAAACGCGAGAGCGTGAAGTTCCCTCCTTTCATCCAGGTGCTCGAAGACATCACCGGCAATACACATTATTACAATTACAACATCGCTCTGAAGCGATAATAAAAAAGAAGCTTATGAAATTTATCGGTATTATTCCAGCAAGATACGCTTCAACGCGTTTCCCTGGCAAGCCTCTTGCCATGCTTGGTGGCAAGCCTGTTATTCAGCATGTATATGAAAAGGTGGCTGCTGTTTTAGAAGAAGCATACGTGGCTACTGACGATGAGCGTATTTTCAATGCCGTGGAAGCTTTTGGCGGTAAGGCGGTAATGACCCGTACTGACCACAAGAGCGGAACCGACCGTATAGAGGAAGCCATCGAGAAGATAGGCGGCGACTGGGATGTCATCGTCAACGTACAGGGCGATGAACCTTTCGTGGCAAAAAGCCAGCTGGAAACCATCTGCCACTGCTTCGATGACCCAACTACCCAGATTGCTACCTTGGGCAAGGCTTTCACATCTATGGAGGCGGTAGAGAATCCAAACAGTCCGAAAATCGCAGTCAGCAACCAGGGATTCGCTCTCTACTTCTCCCGCAGCGTCATCCCATACGTACGAGGTAAGGAGCGAGAGGAGTGGCTCCAGCATTTCCCTTACCTCAAGCATCTGGGCATCTACGCCTATCGCAAGGAAGTGCTCAGAGAGGTAACCCAGCTACCACAAAGTTCTCTCGAAATTGCAGAAAGCCTGGAACAGCTGCGCTGGTTGCAGAACGGATACAAGATCAAGGTGGGAACCACAGACGTTGAGACCGTGGGAATCGATACCCCGGAAGATCTCCAGCGCGCTGAGGAGTTTCTGAAAGAAGGACATTAAAGGAAACTTCAAGGTTAGATTTTCAAGTCAGGTGGAATAAATAGCAGCAAAGAAAGATTCAGAAGATGAAGATTCAGGAATATAGAATATGAACAAGATAGAAACGATTGTCAGAAACTATATCGTGCGCCACGGAATGTGGAAGCACGACGGTTCTTATATTGTTGCCCTCTCAGGAGGAGCAGACAGTGTGGCTCTACTCCTGATTCTCAAGAACCTGGGGATGCCCATCCATGCAGCCCACTGCAACTTTCACCTGCGTGGCGAAGAAAGCGAGCGCGACGAACAGTTCTGCGTAGATCTCTGCGAGCGTGAAGACATCTGCCTGCATCGCATCCACTTCGATACCCTCACCTATGCCGAAAAGCACAAGGTGAGTATCGAGATGGCTGCCAGGGATCTGCGCTACCGCTACTTCGCCCAACTCGCCCGAGACATCGAAGCCGACGGCATCTGCGTGGCGCATCACAGAGATGACAACGTGGAAACGCTACTGCTCAATCTGCTGAGAGGTTCGGGGGTGGATGGACTCGCTGCCATTGCTCCCAAAAACGGAAACATCCTGCGCCCCCTACTCTGCATCAGCCGTCAGGACATCCTGGACTATCTCGCAGAAAAGGGACAAGACTACGTCACCGACTCCACCAACCTGGAGGATGATGCCCTGCGCAACAAGATCCGCCATCACGTGATTCCGCTGTTGGAAACGCTGAACCCTGCTGCCAGGGAGAATATCGCCCAATCGGCTAGATACCTCAGACAGGCTAAGATGATGCTCAATGACGCAGTGGACGTACCATCGCAGCCCGATGATTCCGGCACATCGCAACCTGATGATTCCAGCAATACCATAACCATCGGCAAGCAGCTTGTGATGCAGGCGGCAAGTCCGGAGTTCATGCTCCATCAGCTCATCGGCAGCTATAGTTTTCATGGTGATACCATCGACGGCATCATAGAAAGTATGAACAGCCAGGACGGTGGAATAGGCAAGATTTGGAAAAGCAACGAATACATGCTATGTATCGACCGCGAGAAGCTGCTCATCACACCTCTGAAGGAAATGGATAACCTGCAGAAAGAAAGAGCTTTCCGCCTTCCGGAAGAAGGAAATTACAGTCTTGCCGGAAACACGATAATCAGGATCCGTCACTACCTTCGCACAGCCGACTTTACGCCAAGCAAGGAAAGCCATCGCATCACCCTGGATGCCGATCAGGTAAGTTTCCCGCTCACCTATCGACTCACCCAGCAGGGCGACCGATTCAAACCTTTCGGCATGAAGGGAACAAAGCTGGTAAGCGACTATCTGACAGACCGCAAGCGAAACTACATGGAGAAGATGAGCCAACATGTACTGACAGACAAGGCAGGCGAAATCATCTGGCTCATCGGAGAAAGAACATCAGACCACTGCAGAATCACCCCCGACACCCAATCCATCCTGGAGATAGAGCTGGAGGAAAAATCAGAAGTCTGATAAAACAACAGATAAAACAAGAACTATAGATAATAGAACTATAGATATATAGATAAGGGAGAGAAAAGAAATACAGGAGGAATTGAAACAATGACAAACAACAGAAAGAAAGGCATCAGAATAGCTGGTGCCCTATTTATCATTCTACTTTGCGCCCTGGGATATTGGACCTACCGCTGTCTGAATCCCACAAGAGAACAGGTGCAGGCAGCCAAAGCCAGAATAGAAGCCTACAGCTGCTACGAAATAAGAAGAAACGGCAAAACCATGCTGCGATTCGACGAAGATACAACCACACTGGCAGCTACCTTCATGAACCGCTGGGCACTCGTTCCTTCATGCCAGGGACGACTCGCAGCATCCAACAATACCGACATCACCCGAAACCGCTACCAGGGACTCGATGCAGACAGTGTGCTGGTAGAGAAAGTAGATTCACTCGACAGTCTCTACAAGGATTCGAAATGGAAAGAAAGCGAGCTGGCATACTATATCCACTCCCACAGCGTGATGGATCTGGGATACAACCGAATCTGCGCCTTCGAAAACCGCGAGAAGGTATTGAGAGATTCTGCCAAGAAGATGCTCGACTCGCTGCATCATATCCAGGGAAAAACGCCTTCTGACAGGTCTGACCAGAAAGACGGCAAACTGGTATTGGTACACCTTATTAAATATAAGGCATTCTACACCGATGAAAACGGCAAGACCCGAAGCGAAGACTGCAAGCTCATCCAGACAAATGCAGATGAAAGAAAGGACAGACAGTACTGCCACCTCTTTCAGCTGGTATCAGAAACAACCCCTGACGGCATCTACGGCATCGCACCCCGCACAGCCATCGGAATCGTAACCCTGCAGGGAGCCACCCACCGAGACACTATCAACTACGAACAGCGACATGACTCACTGGGTTATTTCTCGGGCAGCTACGACAGTCTCTACCAGGCAGAAGGCTACGGCACCTGGATGGGGCACGACGGTTCCTACTACGAAGGAGAATGGAAGAATGGAGAAAGAAACGGATGGGGATTCAGCATCTCACCCAAGAAGCCGCTGAGAGTGGGCGAATGGAAGAAAGACAAATACAAGGGAGAGCGACTGGTATATACCTCGCATCGCATCTATGGTATTGACATCTCGAAACATCAGCACATCAAAGGCAGAAAGCGATATCAGATAAACTGGAAGAAACTGCGCATCACGCATCTGGGAAACATCAGCAGAAAAACCGTGGCAGGCAACGTAAACTACCCGATCCGCTTCATCTACATCAAGAGCACAGAGGGTAAATCAATAGTGAATCCTTACTATAAGAAAGACTATAGCGCAGCTCGCGCACATGGCTATAAAGTAGGCACTTACCACTTCTTCAGCACCAGAACACCAGCTGCAGCTCAGGCGAATCATTTCCTCAGACACAGCTGCATCAGGAGAGGAGATTTTCCGCCGGTTCTCGACCTGGAGCCATCGCATAGCCAGATCAGCAAGATGGGAGGTCCGGGCGTTCTCTTCGCAAGAGTAAGAACCTGGCTGAGACTGGTGGAAAGAGCCACGGGCGTAAAACCTATCCTCTACATCAGCCAGATTTTCGTAAACCGGTATCTGCCTGCAGCCCCTGACCTGAAGCGCGACTATAAAATATGGATTGCCCGCTATGGCGAATACAAGCCAGATATCCACCTGGTATATTGGCAGCTATGCCCGGATGGCAGGGTGGCAGGCATCCACGGAGCCGTAGATATCAATGTATTCAATGGCTATCAAGACGCATTCACAAAATTCTCTCAAAATGAGGTAGTTAGATAAAATTTCGAAAAAACAAGCATTTTAAGTTAAATTATGTTGTAAAAAAGTACAACCTATCACATTTTTTACTAACTTTGTAGAGTTTAGTAACAAAAATTGGGGGTAGGATCATCATGAGACAACTTAAGATACAAAAGAGCATAACCAATCGAAATAGTGAAGCACTAGATAAATATCTGGTAGAGATCGGCAGAGCGCCAATGATCTCTATCGAAGAAGAGATAGAGCTGGCACAGCAGATAAGAAAGGGAGGCAGAGTTGGCGAAAGAGCCAAGAACAAATTGGTAGAAGCCAACTTGAGATTCGTGGTGTCTGTGGCAAAACAGTATCAGCACCAGGGACTCACACTTACCGATCTTATTGACGAAGGCAATATCGGACTCATCAAGGCTGCAGAGCGCTTCGACGAGACCCGCGGCTTCAAATTCATCTCCTATGCCGTATGGTGGATTCGCCAGAGCATTCTCCAGGCAATAGCAGAACAGAGCCGCATCGTGAGACTGCCTTTGAACCAGGTAGGTTCGCTCAACAAGGTAAACCAGGAAATCAACCGCTTTGAGCAGGAGAATCAGCGCCGCCCTAGCGTTGAGGAACTGTCTGCCCGCACCGGTGTAGATGAAGATAAGATCTCACAGAGTATGATGGCCAGCGGTCACCATGTAAGCATCGATGCACCATTCGGCGAAGACGATGACAACTCGATGGCAGACGTGATGTCGAGCGGAGACGACAGCCGTACCGACAAGCATGTGGATCATGAGAGTATGGCTCAGGAGCTGAAACAGGTGCTCAACAAATGCCTGAAGGAAAGAGAGCGCAAGATCGTATGCGCCTGCTTCGGTATCGACGAGACCGAGAAGGGTCTGGAAGAAATCGGAGACAAGATGGGCTTGACGCGCGAAAGAGTTCGACAGATCAGAGAGAAGAGCATCACCAAGCTCAGAGAATCCGGCAAGATCGGTATTCTGATGAAATATCTGGGATAAAGATAAATTTTCTGGGATAAAAAAGTATAATATCAAGCTAAAAGTTTGGACTTTCAAGATATTTACATTAACTTTGCAATCGGGTGTGGCAACTCAGCCTCACCCGATTTTTTTATAGATAAATATGAAGATACAACTGATTCGCATCATAGCGGCTGTCATCCTTTTGACTATCAGCTTTCCTCTGACAACAGAAGCCAGAAGAGTGAAGGCTAAGGACGCCATCACAGACTCCGTGATGCAGCGTATCTTCTGTTATGCCCAAAAGATAGATACCACGGGAAGAGGAAGCCATTCGAGCTATGCCTACACCAAATTCCAGATGCGTACCAACAAGCGAAACGCCACCCTGGCTCTCGTTCCTACCATGTACGCCATCTCCTACGGAGCAGGTAGAAAGTTTATCAGCGAATTCTACAACCGCATCGAAGTGGATGAGAAGGGAGCACCTGTCATCCACCGACTGCTCAATCTCAGTACCATTCCACACCGCAAAAGTACGATGAGCGCTGCGCTCAACTACATGACGCCAAATGTGTATGGGGAAAATCTCTTCCAGGAGAACATCCTCTCCCCTTTCCATCGTTCCAACAGACGATACTACAAGTACTCCGTCACGCCGCTGCTCTATGGCATGGCTCAGGTTTACGCCTACCCACGTATCAAAAACACCCAGTTGGTAGAGACCAGGGCAATCGTCCGCATCCAAAACGGACAGATTCAGATGTGCGACTTCGAAGGAGAATACGATATGACCCGTTTCTATATCTCCGTGACGATGGGCAAGAAAGGCTACAAGTCGCTGGGACCTGTCAAGTGTGACATGCGCGCCAACTTCAGTTTCATGGGCAATAAGATTACCGGTAAATACACCACCATATATGATCTGCCAAAAGTTCTGGAAGATACCATCAAGAATAGCGCAGATACCGCCATGATGTCAAAAGTGCGACCTATCAAACTGAACACCGATGAGGAAATGATCTATCGCATCTATTACGACAGACAGGAAGAGCGAAAAAGGAAAGCCGCAGCACTGGGAGAAAAGAAGAAAGATTTCGCAAAAGATGTGCTCTGGGATATCGTAGGCGATAACCTGCTGAACAGAATTTCCAGCGACTTCGGCAAACAGCAGCAGGGCTATTTCCGCATCGACCCATTGTTCAATCCATTATATATGGGTTATTCGGAATCCAAGGGTGTGGTGTATAAGTTCAAAATCAACGGACAGTATGCCTTCAATGACAACATCCAGCTTTCTGCCGGAATAAAAGGCGGTTACAGTTTCCGCCAGCATCGTTTCTACTACAGAATTCCTGTCAGACTCAACTACAATACCCGTCACGAGGGTTATCTGCAGCTGGAAATCGGTAACGGCAACCGCATCAACACCAATAAGCTGGCACGCCAGGCCTTGGGATACATGGATCCGAAAGACAGCATCGGAGGGTTCTCTCCATCGGAGATACCTTCTCTCCTGATGGGAAAATCCACCTTTACGGAATTCAAGGATAATTACATGCGACTCACCAACCACTGGCGCCTCTCCCCACATTGGGCGATGGAACTGGGAATGGTAGCGCACAACCGCATTGCCATCCGTCCGGACTTCTATCAATCCATAGGCTATCCGGATAAATACAAGTCTGTGGCTCCTGCCATCGGAATAGAATGGAGACCTAAAGCAGAGAAAGGCATCGTGCTGAAGCTCGACTATGAACAGGGATTTAAAAACCTGCTGGGCAGCAACATCGACTACGGAAGAGCCGAGTTTGATGCCCAGACGATTCTCTATTCCTCCCGCAGACAATCGTACTCGATGCGTTTCGGAACAGGTTTCTATACCCGAAGAGGAGCACACTGGGACTTCGTTGATTACACCAACTTCCACGACAACAATATTCCGGGAGGCTGGAACGATGAATGGTCGGGCGATTTCGAACTGCTGTCGTCCTACTGGTATAACGCCAGCGACTATTATCTGCGTGCCAACTTCACCTATGAATCTCCGATGATTCTTGCCGCCTGGCTTCCGCTGATAGGCAGATATGTAGAAACAGAAAGACTCTATACCAGCGGTCTGGTGGTAAAACACCTCTACCCTTATACTGAATGGGGCTATGGTGTAAGCACGCGTCTGATATCGCTCGGCTTCTTCGCAGCATTCAGACAGGGAAAGTTTGATGGCATAGGCTGCCGCTTCGGCTTCGAACTTTTCAGAAACTGGTAGAATCCTTTACGGGATATTCCCCTATAAATCAAGAAATAAAAAGAACAAGATATGAATTCACAACTCACCGTTTACAAGGCAAGTGCGGGCTCGGGTAAGACCTTTACCCTTGCCCGCGAATACATGACCCTGGTGATAGACAATCCCCACGCCTATCGCACCATCCTGGCTGTAACCTTTACCAACAAGGCTACAGAAGAGATGAAACTGCGTATTCTCGGACAGCTCTATGGCATTGCCCACGAGCTGCCCGAATCAGATCAGTATCTGGTACAGATACATGCCGCACTCCCCCATCTTTCGGAAAAACAGATCAGAAAGAATGCGGAAGAGGCTTTGCGCCTGCTCATCCACAACTACAACTATTTCAGAGTAGAAACCATCGACACCTTCTTTCAGAGTGTCTTGCGAAATCTGGCACGAGAACTCGACCTCACAGCCAACCTGCGTATCGGGCTGAACGATTATCAGGTGGAACAGCAAGCTGTGGATGAACTGATAGAAAGTCTGGAAAGCACCGACAAACTGCTTTTCTGGATTATGGATTACATCAAGGAAAACATCGCAGACGACAAGAGCTGGAACGTGATTACTACAAGGAGCATGCCGACGAGCTGTCAAAACGAATGGAAGAAGAAGGCTTCTTCGAAGCATTCAAAGACAAGATGAAGGATACCCGAAACCAGGCTAAAGAACAATTCGAAGAAATCGCAGCTTCCTTTTTCGATGCGCTGGAAGAGGAAGGATATTCGGCCGATGACCTCAACAACAAGACAAGGGGTATCTGGAGCTACTTCAATAAATTGAGAAACGGGAAATACGGAGACGATGACGTCAAAAACATGACTTTAGCAAAATGCTTGGATAATCCGGAAAACTGGGTCAAGAAGTCGGAAGTCAAGAACAATTCTCCACTCTATCAGCATGTGGTGAACGTTCTACATCCTATCCTCCAGGTCTCGGAAAAGCACCGCCACATGCTCGAAAGAATGTACAAGAGCGCCAACCTCACCATCAAGCACCTCAACCAGCTGCGCCTCTTGGGCAGCATAGACAAGAAGGTGAGAGAAATGAACCAGGAGGCTAACCGCTTCCTGCTCAGCGACACACAGACATTGCTTCACTCACTCATCCAGGGCAGCGACTCACCTTTCATCTTCGAGAAAATCGGTACCCAGCTGAACCACGTGATGATAGACGAGTTTCAGGATACCAGCACCATACAGTGGAAAAACTTCAAGGTGTTGCTGGAAGAAACGATGAGCCGCGAAGATGCAGGCAATCTGATTGTTGGCGATGTGAAACAGAGCATCTACCGCTGGCGCTCAGGCGACTGGCGACTTCTCAACAACATAGAAGATCAGTTTGAGAATCCGAAGAAACAACTGGATGTAGAGACCCTAGCCACCAACTATCGCTCAGACCGCAATGTCATCAACTTCAACAATGCCTTCTTCGTAGAAGCCGCCCAGCAGGAATATAACGAACTGGCAGAAACGATACCGGAAACTGCCCAGCAACTGCTTACAGCCTATGCCGATGTAAAGCAGGAAGTTCCGGAGAAGAAAAAGGTGCAGGGATATGTGGAGGTGCGACTCCTCAAGACACAGGAAGAGGACGATGAAAATGATGCAGAAAATAAAGAAGACCGCATGATGCAACTCTGTCTGCAGACAGTAGATGAGTTGACTGCACGTGGTGTTCCCACCCATCGTATCGCAATCCTCGTGCGCAACAACCGCACCATCCAGGATATCGCAGCCTACTTTATGGAGCATTCAGACTATGAGATGGTTTCAGACGAGGCATTCCGTCTCGACGCTTCGCAGGCAGTACAGATACTCATCACAGCCCTGAAGCTGCTGATGCACCCTGCCGACGATATAGCCCGCGCCACACTCTTGAAGTTTGCCCATACTTATCTCGATGATGAAAAGGTGGTTGAGCTGATCACAGAGAATCGACAGAAATTGCTGGAGATGCCTCTACTCGACCTGACCGAAAGACTGTTTACGGAACTTCACCTAGGCGAGATAGAAGATATGAAAGTGCAAAGTGCCTACGTATGTGCCTTCTACGACAAATTGAACTCCTTCCTGACAGACAACAGCAGCGACATCGAGGCGTTTCTCCAGGAATGGGAAAACAATCTCCACGAAAAAAGCATTCATAGTGACGGCATCGAGGGTATCCGACTCATCACTATCCACAAGAGTAAGGGACTGGAATTCGACCATGTCATCATGCCATACTGCGACTGGCAGCTGGAGAAAGCCAACACCATCTGGTGTACTCCTCAGGAAGCTCCTTACAACGAACTGCCTCTGGTACCTGTAGATTTCAGTGCCAAACAGATGAAAGGAAGCATCTATGAAGATGACTACCATCACGAGCATCTGCAGAACATCGTAGATAATCTGAACCTGCTCTATGTGGCATTCACCAGAGCCAGTCATAATCTCTATGTCTTCGGCAAACGCGCATCTACAGCCTACCGTTCGGGAATCATCGAAAAATCACTGGAAACTGTTGCTGAGAAGCTGAAACAAAATGCAGAGAAAGAAGCATACGAAATGCTTACCGACGCGGTAAATGTAGAGTTGGAAGGCATCGGTACAGACAGCAAGACCAACGACATCATCTTTAAATATGGCGAACCGGTGGTACCGAAGAAAAAAGTAGAGATGGAGATGAAAATCAACAGAAATGTCTTTACTATGCCTGCAGAAATGATGCAGATAGATATCAATGTATCACCTAAGCTTCCAGAATTCAGACAGAGTAACAAGAGCCGCGATCTCATCAAAGGAGATGAACAGGAAGAACAGCAGAAATTCTATATCAAGATGGGTACGGTACTGCACAGTCTCTTCTCTACCATCCGCACAAGAGATGATATCGAAGGAGCACTGAAACAGCTGGAACTTGACGGAGTTCTCTACGATGAAAACATCTCGCGAGACAGAGTTGAGAAGATGATTCGCAAACGTCTGGAATCAGACAAGGTAAGCGACTGGTTCTCTGACCGATGGAATGTTTTCAATGAGTGTTCCATCATCAGCACAGACAAGGACGGAAACATGGTAGAGCATCGCCCAGACCGAGTGATGAAAGATGAGCACGAAACCGTGGTGGTAGATTTCAAATTCGGTAAACCGAAGCCGGAGTACCACGACCAGATAAAAGGCTATATGAAGCTGCTCGAAAGTATGGGACATGCTCATGTCAAGGGATACCTCTGGTATGTTTATCCGAACAAAATAGAAGAAGTATTATAGATGAATAAAAGCAATGCAAAGATAATAAAAAACAATATACAATGAAAGCATTCTTGAAAACAGTAGCCCAGGATATGCTGGCAAAATACGGCACCAACATGAGCGACATCGCAGTGGTTTTTCCAAACAAGCGTGCAGCGCTCTTCCTCAATACCTATCTGGCGCAATTGGCCGGCAAGCCGATCTGGACTCCCACATACATCACCATCAGCGACCTCTTCCGCCGACACTCCGACCTGAAGGTTGCTGACCCAATCAAGTCTATCTGCGACTTGCACAAGGTATTCGTAGCATGCACAGGCATTGATGAGACCCTCGACCACTTTTACGGTTGGGGCCAGCTCCTCCTTGCCGATTTTGACGATGTAGATAAGAACATGGTAGATGCCAAACTGCTCTTTGCCAATCTGAGTGACATCCATGAACTCGACGATGTTTCTTATCTCACAGACTATCAGAAAGCAATGATCAAGAAATTCTTCAGCAATTTCTCTGATGATCACAATACAGAACTGAAGAAGCGATTCCTGCAGTTATGGTCACATTTCTACGACATCTACGTAGGATTCAACCAGAAACTTGCCGAACAGCAACTGGCTTATGAAGGAGCACTCTATCGCAAGGTAGTAAACGATGAAGATATAGACTTCCATTACAAGAAGTATCTCTTCATCGGTTTCAATATGATGCAGATAGTAGAACAGACACTATGCGACCGACTGATGAAACAGGGCAAGGCCCTTTTCTACTGGGATTACGACAAGTACTATATGGAGGGACAAAATGAAGCCGGCCACTACATCCGTCAGTATCTGAAGCACTATCCCAACGAACTTGCCAGCTATCCGCAGAAAGACATCTACGACAACATGTCGAAGAACAAGGATATCACCTACATATCTGCACCAACAGAGAACATCCAGGCCAGATACGTAAACGCCTGGCTCAAGGAGCACAACCGCTACAAGATGGGGCGCAATGTAGCCATCGTACTGAGCGATGAAAACCTCTTGCAGAGTGTGATACATTCACTTCCGGAAGAGGTGAAAAGCGTCAATATCACGATAGGTTATCCTTTGCAGCAAACACCTTTCTACAGTCTCATCCAGCAACTCATCCAGTTGCAGGGAATAGGTCATCCACTGCATAGCGAGACCTACCGTCTTCATTATGTGCTCACAGCATTGCGCCATCCCTATACGAGATTCATCAGCTCCCGGTATACCGACCTGCTTGAAAAGCTGGAAGAGCAGAAACGCTTCTACCCATCGCGCGATTTCCTCAGCATGGATGGAGATGAAGGGCTATCCCTGCTTTTCAGAAACCTGGAAGAACAGACGGCAGAAGCCACGCAAAGCAGCTACAACAAGCAGCTCATCAGCTACTTGCTTGATATTCTGCGCATGATAGGAACCCAGGCAAAGGATTTGAATGATCCGCTATTCCACGAATCACTCTATCGCACCTACACCCTACTCAACCGTCTGCAGGAACTCATCACATCCGGCGACCTAGAGGTAGATACCATCACTCTGGAGCGACTGATACAGCAGCTCATCCAGACCACAAGCATACCATTCCATGGCGAGCCGGCAGAAGGAATACAGGTAATGGGTGTACTCGAAACCAGAAACCTCGATTTCGATCATATTCTGGTTCTATCCTGCAACGAAGGCAAAATTCCAAAGGGCGTGAACGATTCTTCATTCATCCCCTACTCCCTGCGCAAGGCTTACGGTCTCACCACCGTAGAAAACAAGGTGGCCATCTTTGCCTACTACTTCCACAGTATGTTGCAGCGTGCCCACGACATCACGCTTACCTACAACAATGCTACGGAAGATGGTCAATCGGGCGAAATGAGCAGATTCATGCTCCAGCTGATGGTAGAAAGTCAGCATCCTATCGTTCGCAAGACCCTCATCGCTGGTCAGAAACCCCTTCGCCCGGCATACGACGAAGAGCCAAAGACCGAAGAAGTGATGAAGGTACTTGACGACGTGAGAATGCTCACACCTACTTTTCTCAATACATACCAGAGATGCCAGAAGCAGTTCTATTATAAATATGTAAAGGGGTTGCTGGAACCGGATGAAATAGATGAAGACGAAGTAGATAACCGCATCTTCGGAAACATTTTCCATCGGGCAGCCGAACTTTTCTACTATGGCTTTGCCAGCAAGAGCGATATCCAGACAGATGAGAAAGGAAAGCAGCAGCTCATCCGCCCAATCGTCATCACTGCAGACATCCTGGACCAGGCGATGAAGGATAAGATGCTGGTAGATAGACTGGTAGATCAGGCCTTCAGAGAAGAACTCTTCAAGGTAGGCAACAACGACTATCATCCGAAATACAATGGCCTGCAACTCATCAACAAGGAGGTAATAGCCAGCTATTTGCGACAGCTCATCTCCATAGACAGACGCCAGACACCATTTACCATCATCGGTATGGAATTGGTAGTTTCAGATACACTGAATGTCAATACAAGCAGGGGCGAAAAGCAGTTCAAGATCGGTGGTTTCATCGACCGTCTGGATGCCATTTCTCCTATATCGAACATCTCTGAACGCATCAGAGTCATCGA
>OQVU01000372.1_pt1 | contig 16460 bp, 10 predicted proteins | sample 1691611 | NCBI WGS metagenome assembly OQVU01 (sample SAMN03418272, study PRJEB22391) | human gut metagenome | biome: human-gut; feature: organic feature; material: feces | host: Homo sapiens | place: Tanzania | collected 2013-01
GCTGAGGTCCGCCATGCCCTTGGTTATTTCAAGGATAGACGACCCTGATATAATCAACTGCAGGTCAGAATAACTGTCATAAATCTGTTTTATCTCCGTTGACCATCCTTCATACTTATGAATCTCGTCAATAAACAAGTGTTTACCTCCCATCTTGTAGAATCGGTCTGCCAAATCGACAAGCGTATGCGATGCAAAATAGAGATAGTCTGCAGACACATATAATGTATCATTCAAATCAAGGTTCTTCTTGATATATTGTAACAGCATTGTGGACTTGCCCACGCCACGGGGACCGACAAGTCCTAAAGCATGCCCGTTCCATTCTATATCTCCAAACTTGTAACGCACCAAGTCTATTGGTGTATCATGAAGCCTTCGTCTGAAATTTTCAAATAATTGTTCCATATATGTCTGTTTTTCGTGCAAATATACTAAAATTGCATGAAAACTATGCAGTTTTTATGAAAAATTGCATAAGATTTATGCAATTTCGCCACAAACAGCACTATTAATATTGCATAATGGACAATTCATAATTCATAATTAGCCCTCCCTAACTTCTCCTTTGAGGGGTTGGGAGGGCTGAAATTCCGTGAAAAATGTGATCCGTCGCATCAGCTTATCCGTGAAAGATTTTGAGCGTGGGCAAAAGAGCCCGCAGGCTCTTGAGCTGTGTATTACAATTCATATGTTGGTACTGTCTTCCAGACAGCCGCTCTCCTCTTGTCTGTAATCCCGAGACTTCGTCCCGGGTTACTCTCGCTTCGCTCGGTATTGCCTTCCAGGCAAAGCTTGCTCATTCGGTCCATTCGGTCCATTCGTGTTCCCTTTCACCGATTACGTGTTTTTTTCTGAACACCGAAATCTTTCTGGTTGACAGACTGGTGGCGCATTCTTTTATTAGTGGGATGAAACGATAGCAACCACCCTTATACCAGTGCTTTTTCTTTTTTTCTTCTGTATTTTTTTGTCGTTTCATCAGAAAAGGCTAACTTTGCACTTTCAAATCAGAGACGGGCACCGCTCTTCGAGCGACACCCCTATTTGCTTCGTGCGAGTCTTCGACAAATTTGTACTCGTAAAATGAAATGAAGAATGAAGAGTGAAGAATGCGGATTACCTTTTCTTGTTCGCTTCATGAGATTGAAAACTATCAACAAAAAAGCTATGTCATAACGTCACAATTCTGCACTCGCGAATTGACACTAAGCCTGGAGAGATGATGCAAGAGGAATGTCTAAAAGAAAGGAACGACTTATCGCAGATGGAATGTCTCTATGAGACGTATTATGTGCGTCTGCATAGGTATGCCCAGACTTTTCTCGGCGATGAGGACGAGGCAACGGATGTGGTGGGGGAAATCTTCCTGCATTTGTGGGAGAAATGGCAGGCTGGTGATTATTCCAGCAGCAGTGACAATATATCCGCTTACCTTTATACCAGAGTAAGATTCAAATGTCTTGACAATCTGCGACATCGCAAAGCCATATCGAAATACAACGCCTTCCTTCAGGGCACTTCGCCTTTTACCACTGATGCGGAAGTGGAAGAGTTTGAGAAAAAAATAACCCGCCTACGGGAAGCGATAGACGAGCTACCATCTTCCGATAGGCGAGTGCTGAAAGCGATATACTTCGATCACCTCTCATACAAAGAGGCTGCCGCACGCTTGGGCATGAGCGAGAACATGGTGCACAAGCACATGGTCAAGGCTTTCCGCCTGCTGCGCGACATGTCGAAGGAGTATGATTATGCCTTGCTGTTCCTTATTTCATCAGCTTGGCTAACTCGTTGAGGAGGTTTTCGCCACGCAGATTCTTTGCCACGATGGTGCCTTGGCTGTCCACCAGCACGTTGGCAGGTATGCCCTTGACATTGTAAACGGAAGAAGCAGCGCATTCCCAACCCTTGAGGTCGCTCATGTGAGGCCATGAGAGCTTGAGCTGTGCGATAGCCTTTACCCATGCAGCCTTGTTGCTGTCGAAAGAAACTCCTACGACCTCAAATCCTTTCTTGTGGTAGAGATTGTAAGCTTTCACCACTGTCGGCATCTCTGCACGGCAAGGACCACACCATGAAGCCCAGAAGTCTATCAAGGTGTATTTGTTCTTCTTCACGTAGTCAGACACGCGGATGGTCTTTCCCTTTGGATTAGGCATAGCCAGGTCAGTGTATTGCTGTCCTACTGCTGTTGCCATTTCAGCCTTTCTCTCGTCCAGCATCTGCTGGAAATAAACGTAATGGTGACCTTCCTCCATCTTCTTTTCTATGATGGCAGCTTCCTTATCTGTGAATATATTCCTGTTCATCACATAGAGGTAGTCACTGTAAGCGGAAGGGATATGTGCCACGGTGAACACCTTTGCCAGCGAAACCATAATATTGTTGATGCTGTCAACGACGGCTTGTGCTTTCGCTTTGTCTTCCTTTGACGCAAGACTGTCAGTCACGACGCTCCAAGGCTTCTCGGCTTCATACTCGTAAGGTGCTCTCAAGGCTTCATACTCAGCCTGGAGCTTGTTGGCAGCACCATCTGTCTTGACCACAGGTCGTGCTTTCGGGTCGTTGGAAATGGTGACGTCAATGTCGGCATTTTCCAGGAGGAAGTCGGCCGTTGCCACTGTCTTGCCCTTGTGGATAGGAAGGAGAAAGCGTGTGGTAGCTCCGTCGAAATCACCAGTAAACTCGAACTTACCGTTCTTGACAGTAGTGGTGTCGAGAGGCACCATGCTGAAATATCCCTGCATCTCACAGAGCAGGACGGTGTCACCTTCTTCCACACCGGCAGCCGTACCAGTGACGTGGTAGCCATTGGCTGCATTCATAGCCAGGCCTGAAAGTGCCAGACCTGCTGCAATAAATAATTTCTTCATTGTATTTGTTTTTTTATAACTACTCATATTTCTGCAGGATTTCCTTCACTTCCTCGGGATTTGAAGGCGAGCCAAGCACCTTGCCGTCAGGCGTAATCATGAGATAGTATGGCACGCCGTTGCCTACCTGATACTTGTGGAAGAGGTCATCATAGCCCTTGGCGGTGGTGATATACTGAGGCCATGGCTCAGGATGCTTTTCCCTCGCTTTGCCCCATGCCTCATGCTTGGTATCTATAGACACACCGATGACGGAGAATTTTCCCTTGAATTCATCAGCCACTTTTCTGATTTCCGGCATAGCCGCCAGGCAAATGCCGCACCAGCTTGCCCAGAAATCCACCAGAACATACTGGTTTCGTGGCACTATATCAACAAGGTGACAGATCTTTCCATTCACGTCCTGAAGTTCCAGATCCACGAGTTCGCCACCCTTTGTGGTCTTCTTGGCGAACGCTATACGCTTGCGGAATTCATCCATCCGCAAAGAGTCCTCCGGGATGTCCGCAATGGCTTGCTCCAGATGCTGAACCTGTCCGCTTGTCAGATTATATCCACGTTTCAGCAGATTGTTGGCAAGATAAACGGAAATCACGGAATGAGGATGCGAGTCGATGAACGACCAGACTGCCGTATCTTCTTTGCCATTGGCAGAAAGAGACTTGAATTCATTAAAATCCGCCTGCACCTGTCCTCCTGTCACTTTCAGGTTCTTGTCCACAAAGATTTCATCATTGGAGATAAAGACATCAGTATATGTCCAGTGGATGGAGTCTGTAGGCCAATTGTTCTTGGTTACCAGGTCGAGGTTGTTCGTCATCAGCGTACCAGGGAGCGGATGATTGAGGTGACCTTTCAGCTCAAACCTGCCATCTTTGATCCAGCCATCCGCAATCCGAACGGAGAAAGCCGTGTCGGTTTGGCAGCATAGTGTTACAGAATAACCGTCAGGAAGGCCTACTTCGCCTTTGATGACGAAGCCTTTCTCTCCCTGGGCACCAGCAGAAAGGGCACCCAAGAAGAGAGAGATGATTAGAAATATCTTGTTCATGAATGAATAATAAAGCATTGAGTCCGCTTACTTCAACTTGATGACTTTCTTGCCATTGACGATATAAAGTCCTTTGGCAGGGATAGCATTCAGTCTCTTGCCGTCTATTGAGTAGATGCCTTTAGCATTACCTACAGTGGCTGTTTCCGGCTTGATTTCCTCAATACCTGTGGATGTCTCCGGCTTGTACCAATAGACGATGGAAGGAGCCTTCTCCACTTTGTGGGCAGTATAGCATTCCACTGGCAAAGCGAAATATGCGGTCTTTGGAGCGATGACAGCATCGTCAGCAAGGAGCTCGAACTGCTTCTTCTCAAGATTTACGGAATAGTATTTCTTGTCGATGGACAGGTCGGCAACATTTACTCCATTGTCTCCGCTCCATTCCAGTTCGTTAGTACTTGTTTTCTCCAGTTCATCGTCCTCGACAAAGGTCATGATTCCCTTGCCGTAAAGGATATGAGGGTCTCCCGGATAGAGATAATTACTCAGCTGTCCTGGCAGTATGTAATAAGCAGAGCTGTCTTCGGTGACATTGAGGTTATTGCTTATGCTGACTCCCCAGAAGTCAAAGGTGTTATCCACAACATTAGTTGCTGGCATTACATATCCCTTGTCGAAATACACTATCTTATATCCACCTTCCTCAGGGAACTCCATAGTGATGGCTTTATCGCTCTTGAAATGAGCTTCATAAACCGTGCATTCCTTAATGTTCTTCACCTCAAGAGGGTTCTGGGCGATTTTCTCCTGCGTGTTCATGTTTACCCAATAGTCGAACGTCGCATTCTTGCTTTCATCCGGCGTAGCAGTCAATGTCACGTCATCGCCTATCTCATTGCAGACCTTGGAGATGGATACCGTTCCGAGAGGGCTCTGACCAATAGCGATTGTAGGCTTCACGTGGGTGAACAAAGCATAGAACTGTGCTGTCGGAGTCATCGGGAAACTGCTCCGTGCTATGGTCTCGTCGGCATCGCTGAAGGCAGCCTCCAGAGTGGTGTTGGAAGAAGGATTTTCGGTGTCGTATATGCTGTCATTGAATACGAAGACATCCTCGCCCTCTACTTCATCTCTCACGACCTTAGCCTGGCTGAAACCTGCGAATATCCAGTCTTCTGATGGAACGGCATGAGGATAGAATGAAGAATTGGTGCTGACACCATTGAGCATGAACTTGACATCCACGCTCTCGGCAGGAGTCTTCATGTCAGCATAAAGGTCGCTCATCTCATCCTCTGTCTCAGTCACAGCATCAGAAGGAACCTCCGCATACACCAGACCGGCTCCAGTGGGATATGCACTTACTGTAGCATAATAATCGCCCCACTTTGTGTCACCGGCATTCGCATTTCCAGTGGAAGCGAGGAAAACAAGTGCGAGAGCGCCCAATTTGATTGATGCACTCTTCAGAAAAGTAAATTTCTTTCTCATGTCTAATTAGTTTTTAAAATAGAACTTTGTAATATTACCTTGAATACTTTCTCTTATTCTTAATTTTTACTGCGACTATCAGCAGAACCGACAGAAGCACAAATATCGAGCAAGCCATTGCAGGGGAGAATGGGCACGGCTTGTCTTCATAGACTCGCGGCAGCAATTCCGTCGGCTTGCCTTTCATCAGTTTGCGGATATTGCCTAATGAATCGACAATCATCATGTGCGGCATCGTCTGCTCCATCATTTCAGGCATTATGAGATCTTCCGGCTTTATCTGGTTCTCGTCAGCGCCAAGAAGCACCATGTGCATCCAGATACGAATCCATGGCGAACGTCTTCCCACCTCATCAACCCATTCAGACAGGCTGCCCTGCGTCTCTTTAGGCAGTTCAGCGACTTTCAGCATATTAGGCGAAACGGAACTGTTGATGGCATAAAGAGCCATGGACATACAGTTGACCGAAGTGCAGTCAAAGGTCCATATCGACCCTTCCATGGATTCCGCATCCAGTTTCTTCCATAGATTCTGTTTCTCCGATGGAGTAAGGTTGAGTTCATACGCTCTCACTCCCCTGCCCTCCAGTCTGTAGGCATCGAGGAATTTCCCAGACGGAACAGGAATGAAGCCCGCCTTTGCCTTTCTCATGAATATGTCCAGGTATGAACTTTTGCCCATATCCATCTCGAAAGAGAAGCAATAGTCCAGCCCCTTCTCTGCACACACCATCCTGATAGCGGCGTGGCCATATACTGAATAGCAAGCCTTGCCGGCATCCACGATGAGCAGATAGGCATGAATGAAGTCGGGATTGGAAGCCTCCTGATTGATGACAGTTACCTTGCTGGAGTCAGGCTTCTGCTCCGCCTGCACTTTGACGAAGCAGAAGCACAGACATATTATCACGAGACATAATAACCTGCATTTCATCATTTTATTCCTGAGCATCTCTTACATACCTTACGCTAAATCCCATATCAGGCGCAGTGCTTGAGCGGAAGATTCCATCATTACTATAGAAGAACTTACGGTAATAATAGCCATTGGCTTCGCTCTGGTCCTGGGTCGCCGTCCAGAATGCTGCATAGACGCCATAATAACGGCAACCTAAGAGTCCCATATTGGTATGCGGGAAATACCATCCTGCCAGCAAAGCGTTGAAGTCAGTCACCGTACCATATATGGACAATATGCGCTTGGCGATGTTTCCGCGCCATGCATCTTTCTTTCCGGCATCTGAAGCCGACATTCCCATTGTCATCTCCAGGCTCTGCCAGTCTTCGTCCGTAGGGAGTCTCCAGCCCTCAGGACAAGCATCTACAGCGCCCTGATAGGTGTAGAGCCTTCCATAGACCTTAGGATCCAATGTTCTGGAATCACCGCTATATACCCTGCAGTAATCCTCATCTCCCAAATCATATCTGAAATTCTCTGCCATCCATTCCAGATTGCCGTATCTTACCCACTGATACTCATTGCCGTCACGCTCATCAGTATAGACTCCTTTGTCAGAGGCTGGGATAAGTGAGGTAGGCACCTCGTCATCATCGCTGCAGGATGCAAAAGCGAATGGCAGGCAAATCAGTATTGCCAGAAGCAAATTGTATTTCTTTATCATAACCATTTGTCGAATAATTAAAATATATAACCCATATTTATCAATGCCTCTCTGAATATCTTTGCCTTCTTCACGATGAGAGGATAATCAGCATATTTAGCCTCTATCTGGGCATCGGTATATGTAAGAATCACGGAAGCGAATGCCTTGATGTCCTGTTCGTAAGTAGGAAGATAAACTCCAGGCACACTGATAAAGCCATACACCCTTCCTACTTGGTCTTTGGTCATTCCGTCCGGAATACTGAAGTTCGTGCCGTAACGTCCATTGCTTACGCTCTTGAAGTCAGAAAAGTATGAAGAATGGTCACTGGCTATCTTGCCTACGATAATCAGAAGATGCTTGTTGGCAAACTTCTTCTTGCTTGCTGCGGTAGTCAACTTGTTCAGTTCTCCCATAGCCAGCGCGATAGACCTCTCTCCTGCCACGGCATAAGGCTTCGTATTGTTGCCCCACTCATCCTTACCTGAAATCGTGTTGACCAGCAGATAACTGAACGGAGCCAGACTTCTGGTAAAATGACTTATGATATACTCCTTCAGGAATTCCACTGCCTGGCTCTGGCGTTCGAAGGTTTTCAGATAAGTATATGTATATGGTTTGGTGGTAGGGTTGGCACTTGTAGTGGAATACTCCACATCCAGCAATTCATTGAAATACAGGAGTTCCCCATTCACGTCCTTGCCCAGCAGATAATGCTGAATAGTGTCATTGAAAAGGAGATAGGATCCGGTCTCTTCCTTGAATTGGTTTCTCAGTTGCGCTGTCTCGCTGTCATCGTCAGCCTTCGGGATGAAATTGTCGGTAGGGTCAGACAGTTCCACGTCCAGATAATCTTCATCCTTGGAGCAGGATGTGGCCAGCATTCCCATGACTGCAAGCGGCAATATGATAGTAAATATATGTTTTCTCATCTTGATTGATTCTTTAAAAAATAAAATAGATAATCCAATAATCATACATATTGTCAGGACCACCTACTCCTCGGAGTCATATCCCTCATATTCACGCTTCTGGTTGCCGTTGTTCTGCATTCCCACATTGAATGTCAGCACCTCATTAGGTATAGGCATTGTCCATGAAGGGTCATCTTCCGGCAATACGTATGTGCGGATAGCCAAAGGCGCACCGCTGTCAGTATCGCTCTTGTAGAAGCCGAAATGATGGGTGATGGATATCTTCTCCGGCTGGACTTCACATACGCGGTAGCGACGCAGGTCAAACCAGCGATGTCCTTCGCACGCCAATTCCCTTTTTCTCTCGTTTCTGATGTCGGATATGAGTTGGCTACCTGTAGATGTTATGTCCGCATCCTTGGCTCCAGTGATGTAACGGTTCTCCCTCAGGGTGTTGAGTGCCTTCTTTGCCTCATCCTCATGTCCCATATATGCCTCGGCTTCTGCCAGGTTGAGATAGGCTTCACCTGCTCTGAGCCAGAAGATGGAAGAGACCTCGCGCTGCGTGCCTCGGGTCTCAGTATATATCAAGTTATACCATGAAGCCTCATTCTCCTTGCTGGTATATCCGCTTTTGTCCGGGTCAGCCTTGGTAACTCCCACGAAGTTGCCATTTGTCCAATACCATTGCTTCTTGCGCAGGTCATTGGCAGAATAGGTGTTGTATAGCGACGTTGTCAGAGAGACACTCTGGTAACCATTGTTAAGCGTTGTCGGCAGGTCGTCTCCACCCATCGTGAAAATCGTCTCGGTATTGTTCAGCGCAGCGAAATAAGTGGCGTCTGAATTGAGATTGCGAAGGCTACCATGATTCTTTATCACCTTTTGGGCATACTCTGCCGCCTTCTCCCAATTCTGCATATAGAGATATACCCTGCTGAGCAGAAGCTGGACGGAAACGGAGTCGGCACGATAAGTGCTCTTGCGGTTTATGATGCTGCCGGCGGCTGTCATTTCCTTCTCTGCCGCAAGCAGGTCGCTTACAATCTGGTCATAGCATTCCTTCACCGTGTTTCTGGTAAACTTGATGTCCTCCACCTCTTTGGATGTTTTCAATGGCACTGCCAGATCCGTCTCTGCCGTTTCTTTCCGGTAAGGCTGACCGTACATGTTAGTAAGCCAGAAATAGTACCATCCGCGCAGGAAATGTGCCTGTCCGTTGACGTAGTTCAATCCTGCTTTCTCCTCATCGGTGGATTGAGGAATGTTCTTGGAGCTCTCCAATACGTTGTTTGCCACGTTGATATACTTGTACATTCGTGTCCAGGTGGTGTTCTCTGCATAGAAGGTCGTGAAGTCCTCCTTGGCTCCTACACGCAGCTGCCAGGTAAGGTAACCGAACTCATAATGTATCACGCCAAATCCCATATAGCCACCACCTGATTCGTTGAAGGCATCCGCTTCGTCAGACAGCAGGTGGATAAATGTGCCTACATTACTGTTATCCTTGAAATAGCCGGAACCATTTACTGGCATATAGCAGTCACCAAGGAGAAGTTCGTTGAGGTCATTCCAGGACCTTACATAGTCTTTGTCCTGGGAATAATCCTCCAGGAAATCGCCGCAGCTGCTCAATGTGAGCAGCATGGCAAGCAATCCTATATAGTATTTCTTTGATTTCATGATGTTGAATGATTAGAAACTGACATTGAGACCAAGGGTGAAACTTGGAGTATCTGAAAGCTGGATTTCTGTAAATCCGCCCTGTGTAGGGGTCTGTCCCTTCAAGGCTGAATCACACCAGGTGTATAGATTATATCCGCTGAGCGTTATTGCCAGACGGTTCAATCCCATCTTGTCCAGCTGCTTCTGGGCAAACTCATAGGTAAGAGCCAATGATGACAGCTTCATATAGTTGGCACTCACCACGCGGGCAGTGCTGTAATCATACATCGTCCAATATGAACTGCCGATTCTCGCTCCATCCCACGACGAGGATGACCAATGATATTCATAGAGTGAATGGTTTTCGGAGCTGCGTCCCATCAATGCCGGGATATTCGTCCTGAACTCATCGCCAGGTGCTTTCCATCTGTCGAGATAGTCCTTGTTGGCATTCTTGTCGGAATAGAATGATCCGCCATCGCCAATGCCGTCATACATACGGAACAGACGGGTCTTTGCACCGAAGTTGTAGAGCAGTGTGGAACTGAGTCTCCACTGCTTGTAGGTAAATGTATTGTTGATGCTGCCTGTCACATCCGGCTCACGCTTTCCGCTTGGCACGAGCACCTGACTATAAACAGTATATTCATCCTGTCCCTGAACCTTGCCGAACCTGTCCTCATAATCGTCAATGACCGGACCTCCGTCAATAGGACTCAGACCGAGGAAGCGATAGGAATAGAACGTGCCTACAGGCTGTCCCTTGACCACTGCGCTGCCTGTCAGGAAGTCATCCAGAGTGTATGTCTCTGCTCCTGGGGCTGTCTCCACGCGGTTATACACCTTGGAGAGGTTGCCTGAGAATATCCAGTAGAAATCCTTTACCTTGACAGGTGTCGCAGTCAGGGTGAAGTTGAAGCCCTTGTTGATGATATTTCCTGAGTTGACCACATAGGAATTGTAACCGTTCACGTCAGCGATGGTCTTGTTCATGAATGCGTCGGTGGTCTTCTTGTAGTAGTATTCCACCTCCAGCTGCAGTCTGTTGCTGAAGAAACTTGACTCCAGACCCACGTTGAAAGAGCGTGTCTTCTCCCATTTCAGGTCAGGATTGGCAAAATAAGCCGCAGTGGATGTGAACTCATCATAGAAGGAGTTCATGTTTCCTTTCTTGATGATCAGTTCCGGAGTCTGGTTGTCAAGCATGTTGCCCTGCTCGCCATAGGAGCCTTTGAGGCGAAGGTCGTCAAGCCACTCCTTCTGGATCTTGAACAGATTCCGCAGATTCAGGTTTCCGGAGACTGACCATATAGGCAGAAGCTTTTCCTTGCTTCGGCTGCCAAACTGGTTTGAACCGTCGTAGCGTCCGTTGATATTGGCAGTGAAAAGGTCCTTGAAGCTGTATGAGAGAGTGGCATACGCTGACACCATGTTGGTCTTGTTGTCAGTCAATGTCGGGACATTCGTGCGCATCCAGTTCCAATATCCCGTGTACTTTTCTGGTATATTGGAAGCAAATGACATTCCGCGGTCCTTGTAATAGCCGCGCTGCGTGTAGCTGTTGCCTGTATAATGTGATGAACTTGCCTCCAGACCCAATGCCACATTGACATTGTGCGCCATCGCTTCGCCGAAGTATTTGTTGTAGTTGGCTTGCAGACGGGCTGTCCATCCCACGTTCTTCGTGCCGCTCTTGGTCAGTTCGCCGCCATAAGGCATATAGCAGCTGCTGTAATTGCCTGATGATATGGTCTCGCCATATTCACAGGTGCGCAGGATAGAGGAATGGTATGTCTTCTCGCCATACCATGTCTCGATGTTGGAATTGGATATGTTTGTGGAGAACACCGCATTGAAGAACAGGTCATCAATCGGCTGATAACGGAAATTCAGAGTAGCGTTGATGGAATTGACAGACTGGTCCGTGGAACTGTTGTCATTCTCATTCATGATGTTATAGTTGTAGAATTTGTTTCCACTGTATCTCTGATAGTAATGATAACTGCCGTCTGCATCGTAAGCCGGGATGGCACGGCTTGTCGTATAGGCGTAATTGATCAGATTGACTTCTCCTGCAGCATACTTCCTGTCATTCACATATCCGTTCACATTGAACTGCAGCTGGATCTTCTTGCTCAGATTATAGTCTATCTTGGCCATTGCCGTATATCGGCGGTTGGTCGTGTTGTTCACCACGTCATCCTGGTCCGTGTAACCGATGGACGTGTAATACCTTACCATCTCAGAGCCACCTGACACATTGACGGAGTGGTCATGAGAGAAGGAATTGTGGCACAGCAGGCTGAACCAGTCCGTGTTCTGGTCTGCCATTTCGCGTATCTGCTGATTGAATTCGTCACGGCTTATCTCGCCTTTGTAATATTGCTGCAGTGCGTATTCGTAACCTGTCCGTGGCATGGATGACGGATAGATGTAATGGATGTCCGTCAACTCCTGCGAAAAGGCGATACGCTCGGCTGAGTTCATCAGATTGATCTTGCCGTCTGTATAGTAAGGGCGCTTGCGCATGGTAAACTGTGCTGAATATGAGACTATCGGCTTTCCCTCGCGTCCGCTCTTCGTGGTCACCACGATGACGCCGTTGGCGGCACGCGTACCATAGAGCGCAGTGGCAGCAGCATCCTTCAGCACGTCGATACGCTTGATGTCCTGAGGGTTTATGCCGGCTATCGCATTGCCGATACGGTTTACGTAGTCAGGGTCGTTCAGCACATCGGATGTAAGGTTTACCGGGTCGGTCAGGATCACTCCGTCGAGCACCCAGAGCGGTTCGCGGTTTCCTATCAGTGTGGAGGTACCGCGGATGCGTATCTTGTTCGTGGCATTGATTTCACCGCTGGTATTCGTGGCAATCAGGTCAGGAATCTGTCCTTCGAGCAGTTTTGACACATCCGTCACGCCGCCACGCATCAGCTCGCTCATGTCCTTGGACACGACCGAAGAAGTGAGGTTGCGACGGTCCAGCTGCTGATAGCCCGTAACGACGACATCCTGGAGGTTAAGGCTGGCATCCTGCATCGCAATCATGGCAAAGTCACCGCGCTTGCCGCTCCAGCTCGTGTTCTTCATTCCGATATACGACACGTCGAGCGTGATGTGGTCACTTGCCTTCAGCGAGAATCTGCCATCGGCATCGGTCACCGTGTTCTGCTTGTTGTTACGGTCACGGATTATGGCACCTATTACAGGGTCCCCCTTTTCATCCACCACCAGACCCTGCAGTCTGTCATTCGTGCTTTCCCATTTCTGGTTGGGGATATTGCTGTCCTTTACGATAACGATATACTCCCCCTTGCTGATTACCTGGAGCGGATGACCCTTTATGATGGCTTCCACAGCCTGTTCGGCAGTCTTTCCGCTCACGCTGACCGTCACCTTGAACTTGACGTCATCATAGTTGTACTGGATCTTCTTGCCAGTCTGCTTCTCCACCTTGTGCAAGGCAGAGGAAGCCTTCTCGTTGACAAACGACAATGTGACCCGCTTGACGGTCTGTGCGGCAACAGGCGCAGCCAAGGCGAGAAACATGAAGAATGTCATACACCATACTGTCATGATGCTCAACTTTCCCTTGTTTGGATTCATACTTTCTCTGTGTTTGAGTTTAGGGTGGTTAATATAAAACCACCACCGTTTATATAAATAATGTCACTAAATCAGTTTCCGATATCATCATCTTACCATGATCATGTCCTTGTCGTGCTTCATCACGATGCTGGCAGTGCTGATGAGTTGGAGCTGGCGGACCACCTCCTCCACCGGTATGTGGCGCTCTATGCTGAAATGCAGGCGTTCGTCGATGTGGCGGTTTGAAGCGAACACCACGTCCAGATTGTACCAGCGTCCTATCTCCATCATTATTTCGCGAAGGCTCTGTCCGTCAAAATAGAACATACCGTTCTTCCATCCCAGCACCTGCTCGAAGTCGGCAGACTCCACTCTGACAAATCCGCTCATGCCCACCGTGGCCATCTCGCCCGGTGCCAGTATCGTCTGCTGCTTATCTACATTCACGCTCACCTTGCCTTCAAGCAAGGTAACAGAGGCTTGCTCCTGGTCAAAGCACCGCACGTCGAAGACCGTTCCAAGGACAGTGACAGCCAGTTGCCTGCCATTGACCACGAAAGGACGGCTTTCATCATGCTTCACCTCGAAATAGCCCTCGCCCTCCAGCTGCACCTTTCTCGTGCCTTCCTTCGCGAAACGGCAAGGGAACATCAGTCTGCTGCCGGCATTGAGCATCACGCACGTGCTGTCGTCCAGCACTATGCTGGCGGTCTGGCCGTGGGGAACGCTTATCGTCATCTCGTTCTTGTCATCGTCAGCCATGTCAAACATCCTGACGAGATGGTCGGAGACGAGCACCACGTCCGCATTCCTGCCGTTGCTTCGGGCAGAGAGGTCGATGGTCTTGCCGTTCATGCTCAGGCTTATCACGTTCCTGCTCTCGTCAGCCATATAGACCACGTTGCCGATCTTAGCCAACTGCCGCTGCCTTTCATCCATGCTGTCGCCATTCCTGCCATCGCCTATGGAAATGACGAGGCATATCAATACGGCCACACAGGCAGCCACGGACGCTATAATATAATAAGGTCTGAATGACAGCATCCTCGACTCGCTGATGCCTATCCTCTGCTTGAAGTGCCTGAAAGCACGTCGCGCATCGGGGCAATGTGCGTCTTCCAGCAAGGCGCGCCTTAGCTCGAAGTCAAATCTGTCATCTTTATCATTTGTATTCTCATTTATGTTCATAGTGACAATATGTATCGTGTTAATGATAATTTAGCAGTTTTTTGCTACTATTTATCCATATTACGTATTACCATGCAATCCTGTACCCTCATTTTTCAAACTTTTTTTCAAAAAATGTTTAAAAAAGGTTCGGAATGCCTTCTTTTCGGAATGATTCATAATGCATAATTCATAATTCGTAATCCATAATGCATAACGATAAGACAACAAACCGACAAGCTTTGCCTTGAAGGCAATAACGAGCGAAGCGAGAGTAACCCGGGACAAAGTCTCGGGATTTATAACACAGAGGGGTATAGCTGTCTGGAAGACAGTACCAAGGCATCGGTCTTGCACTCATCGCTTCGCGACGACACACGATAGAAGAATAGGTACTGTCTTCCAGACAGATTTTGCTATTTCGGTAGATTCGTGTTCCCTTTCACCGATTACGTGTTTTTCCCGAAAAACCGGAACGGCAAAGAACAAGCTTTGTAACAGATTGAAAAAACAATAGGATGCTTTTACCTCATGATGTCTCAGCTATCGCAAAATCATGCCATCCGCATCTTCCTTTTGTTCCATTTTTCTCTGTCGATACTTACTGCATGAAACGGACGGTGGGTGCTTGTCATCCGGTGGATTTCGGTCGATTCTGATGTGACGGAAGAAACTTTTATCAGCGGAACGAAAAGACGGAAAACTGTGGCAAAGTGTAAAAAAAATGGACTGGGTCTCGGCTTTTTTGCTTTTTTTTACTCAAAAAGTAACTACTCAGGTAGGTTTGTCGTACTCCCCCATGCACGACTTCCCTCGTTGCAACCAACGAGAGTAAATCGTTCTTTTACAAAATATGAAGCTGTTTATAATGTCAGCATGCTCGGTTTGAGCTGTGCTATTAATTGTAACTCACGGAACGGAGAAAGATCTTGCTTTTTGGCAGTATCAATGACGGAGTGTATTACTGCATACGCTTCGGCTCCAAGGAACGTACGGAAAAGTCCTGCGACTTTCTGCTTCGTCTTTGCCGGTCTAACTGCCCGTTCACTTGCATTATTGTCATATGGGACATCAGGGTTGTCAAGGAAAGTGAAGATATAGTCCTTTTTACCAGACAATCCCTTCTGCATACCAGTAAACTCCTTGTCATCAGTTCCAAGAGGTCCGTCAAGTAGCTCGTCCAGTCGTTTTTTCAACCCTTCACGGTCTATTTCGTCCCATGCTTTTTCTCTGCGTTGCTTCATTGCGTCTGTTATGAGATTGAGCATGTCCTTGGGCCATTGGTTTTCAGGTTGCAACTCTGTCAGATAAACGAGATTACGCTGGAGATGTACGAGGCAAATCTGGTGGGTCTTGACATTCATGCTGAAGTAAGCTCCGTGCCTGTCCGTTACAAGTACTGTATCTGGGAGTCCCTTGTCAAATGTATCCTCTATTGCTTTGTGACCACGTTTTGCATGTGCTTTGAAAAAAGACGCAGTTTCTGTCTGCCATACCCACAGCCAATGCAAGACTCCCGCAATGTCTATACCCGTCTCATCTGCGCCAGCTACTGGAGACTTGCCTATCTTTGACTTGATTCTCTCGTAAAGTGCTCTTGCCCGCTTGGTCATCCTTTGCACTATATTGTTGATCGTACCCTCACTCATGTCTATATGGAACATATCATTCATGAGCCTTTTGATACGCTGGTATGATACAGCGTGCTCTTCACAAAGATATACAACCAGGGCCTGTACATTCGGGCCGTAGAATACGTCTCCGTTTACACCTTCCGGAAACTCGCTGCATACAGTATGCCCACAATTAGGGCAAACCTTCTCCAATATGGAGTACTGGGTTATGACTGGAGCCGGGAAGTTTATATCTATCATCTGGCGAGTCATCTTCTGAATACCCGAAACATTTGACAAATCTTCACCGCAGTCCGGGCAGTTGTCCAATGGTACCTCTACATAAAAATCAGATCTCTCTTCCCTTTGCAAAGTACTTCCCTTATGTCCTGGCTGACCTCCTGACTTCTTGCCAGATGGCTCACGCAATGACTTTGTACGCTTCCTCTCCTCGGAGGCTGCAATATCTTCCTTAGACGGAGGTGTGTTGCTGTTGTGGCTATCTTTCTTTGGTTTCTCCAATTTGTCGAGACGAGCCTTAAGTGTGC
>OQVU01000380.1_pt1 | contig 16320 bp, 9 predicted proteins | sample 1691611 | NCBI WGS metagenome assembly OQVU01 (sample SAMN03418272, study PRJEB22391) | human gut metagenome | biome: human-gut; feature: organic feature; material: feces | host: Homo sapiens | place: Tanzania | collected 2013-01
TGCTGAAGCGAGCTTGATATGTGGTTGCGGTCGAAGTATTTCGTCGTTCCGGCTTTGCCTATCACGGTCAGGTTTGGGGTTATGTCGGCACGCAGCAGGATGGCGCCGCGCATGCCTTCGCCGAAGAACACGGGGAACGTGAAGTTATAGAGCGTACTGCGCTCGTATGCGTACAGACGCGACTGATAGTCGTCGGTATGGAAGTAGCCTGCGTTGGCTGCAAGCGTAAAGATGCCCAGACGCATAGCCGCCGTCTGTGCAATCATCCAGCCTTTGCTCTCGGTGGGTTCAGAATGGGGTGGGGCGACGCTGGTGTATGCGGCGTCTATCTGCGTCTTTGTGCTCCATGCTCCGCTTTGGTATGCGGCTGAAAGTCGCGCTCTGTGCTCGTTCTTGTCAGCCAACAGCGCCTTTGCGTTGTCGCTTTCCTTGTAGTCTTGCTGACTTAGACGCAGTCGGTAGCGGGCTGTCAGCGTCCATTTGTGGTTGGGCTGGTAGCGAGTCTGCAGCATGTTGTCCCATGAGTGCGAGGCTGCTGACACGCGGTAGCGTGGCCACGCATGATAGGCGTAGTCGGTGTATGCCGTCAGGGCGAGTTTCTTGTGCGGTTGCCACGATGCGGCTGCGTACACTCCGTTCTCGTTCTGTATGCGTCCGCCGTCGCTGAACGCAGCGCTGAATAGCGAGTGGTAGCGATAAGAATAATAGCGTTGTATTGCCGTCAGCTGCAGGTTGCTGCAGGCTTGGAAGGTGATGGTGTTGAGCGTAGCCAAAGCGGCTTCGCCGTTGATTGCCGTTTCGCCGCTGAAGGCAAAACGATGGTGGGTGTAGGCATAGTACAGGCTTGCGTTGCAGAAGGCCTTGCCTCTCGGCGCATATTTCTGATATACTTGCTTTTCGTTCGGCTTCAGCTCGCGGTCGAATGTGGTGTAGAAGGCTGTTGCTCCGATGCGTATGCCGTGTGCCTGCCAGTTGATGTTGCCGCCTGTGGCGATTTGTGAGGTGTTGTGGCGGCGCTCTATCTCGCTCTGTGTGCGGTGGTAGCCGGTGCGCAGCAACGTTTTCACCGTTCCGTCGTCGTTGAGCGTGGCGTCCGTCTTGCGGTACGACACGAACGCCGTGGCGTCAAGATGTTTCGTTATGCCTACCGTCGCAGCCGCTCCTTGCAGATAGTAGGCTTCCGATCGTGATGAGTTGGCGGCAATGGCGTTTGTAGGTATCGACATGGTTGCTGCGGCGGTCTTTCCGAGCGTGAATCCCGTGTTCATAGCCAGTCCGAGACCGAGTCTCAGCTTGTATTGTCCGAGCGCTATCGACTTGAACCTGCCGAGTTTCCTCACCAGTACATAGTAGGCATAATGGTCGTAGCCCCATCTGTTGCAGTTGGAGAAGAACGGTTCGCCGGCGTCCTGCGCTCCGGTCAGTCCTGCCTTCACGTAGTCGCCATACTTGAAGCTGTATCTGAACCAGTGCTTGTATTTGTAGCCGAGATATCCGTTGCGGTCGCCTTCGCGCTCGTATAGCGGCACCTGCATAGCCGCCACAAGTTCGTTCTTGCCGTGCTGCGCTATCTGTTTCAGCGTGGGAAACGGGCGCTTCTCCGTTGTCTCACTAATGTAGCAGAAGCTCTCTGTCAGCTCTTTGCGAAGCGGATCGAGCGATTCTACAAGCGCCAGTTCGCCCATAGAGCGCAGCGGACGGTAGCGGTCGAGATATTCGGTAAGGTCTTCGCGCTGTTTAGCCGACAGGAAGAAGAGTCGCTGCAAGTCTTCTTCGGTAGCTGTGTTTAGATCGATGGGCGCATCCTCCAGTTCGCAAAGCTGCTCGAACATATCCTCTATGCCGCGCTCTTCGATGTCGTCGTAGTCGCATAATTGCTCGAAAAGCGGTGTCCAAACTTTGGACGAGTAGTCTGTGGTTTGCAGCTTACTCTCCTTGGTTTGCTGCGCAAGGCATGGCATACCAAGAATCAGAAGGATGTATATGCAGAGAAATCGACTCATAGATGTTGTTAGGTTGTAGTAGTTTCTATTATAAAGCTTTTGTAGGAGCCTACGGCATTCTCCTATTTCTTCTTTTCTTTAGCCTTTTTGCTGCGCTTCCAGAAGAACAGGTCCGACACACGTGTGAAGTCGGTCTTCATGATGAGGCCCAATCCCTGCGTGTTGAGGCTGTTGCGAGTGAAGTAGCGGTCGTTTGTCTTGTTGTAGACATTGATGGCGAGGTTGCCGTTCGGGAACAACAGATACTTCATGTCGAAGTCGCCGATGAAGTTGTTGGTTGTGTTCGGGTTGTCGCGATAGCCGAACTGTCCGTTCAGGAGCAGGCGGTTGTTGAGCAGTTTTCCCGAGAGTATGCCTTCGTACTCGGCGTTGTAGAAGCCATCGGTGCCCGTAGATATGTTTGCACCGAAGTTCCAGTTGTTGTTGTTTATGACGCTGCTCAGCAGACTGTTTATCTGCTGGCTGATGGTTCCGCTGAGGAAGCTCTGCATGGCGAGCGATGTCTGGCTGAACTGCTGCGTAGAAGCTCCGTTGTTATTGTCGTTCTGTGCGTAGAAGCGTCCCACGGCGAGCAGGTAGAGCACCTGCTGGTTGGTCTCCTCCTCGGCGTTGAGCAGACTGTATACCATCTGCTTAGCGTCGTTAGACAGCGTAGGCATGTCGAGACTGAACGAAACCTTCGGACTCTCCGGCGTGCCTGTTATGTTCATAAGACAGTTGACGCGTACGTTGTTGTTAGAGAACGAGTTGCCGATGTTAAGGTCGGCAAGGCTCACGCTGTTCAGCACATAAAGCGCGCTCAAGTCGAGCGTAGCGTTGTACGGGTCGCCGCCGAACGCAATCGAACCGCCGCTGAGGAACTCGAAGTCCTTCTTTATGATGTTCTGGATAGTTAGCTTGTACATGCCGTGGTCTACATAGTAGTTGCCATAGAGGTCGAAGGTGCCCTTGTTGAAGTACGTAGCGCGCAGCACGCCCTCGCCGTTGAGCTGTATGTAGTCGCCCGTTTTCTCGTCCATGAGAATCTTCAGCGTAGCGTTCGGCGTGCAGTTGATGAGGAGGTTGAGCTTTATGTTTGTGCCGATATCAACAAGATTGTTCTTGTTCTCGTCATCGTCCACATCCACAGAGTCTTTCACCTCGTTAGTGCGCCATTGTATGTAGTCCTGCGACGACAGCGCTCCGTTGTCTGCGGCGTTGTACACCAGGATGCTGTTGCGTTCGGGCGTAGCGTTGACGTCGATGGTCACCTCGCCGCTTCCTCCGCGTATCTTGCACGTGCCGGTGGTGTAGGCTGTGCCGTAGAAGCTCTCGCCGTCGAACGAGTGCGTGTCGTACGAGAGCAGATTTTGCGCCTCGACGTTGATGTCGTACGTCCAGTTGGAGAAGTTGTGGTGATGCAGTCCGCCCGTCATGATACCGATATTGTTGTGTCGGTCGTAGATTGTGTCGTTGCAGAAGCGTATCTCGTCGGGCAGGAAGTACACCGAGTCGCCACGCAGGGCGTACGTGGTGTTGAGTGCTGTGAGGCGCACGCTGCCGTCCACCTTTGCCTTTCCGATGAGGTTTATGTTCTTGAACGCACCCACCACGTTCATCTTTCCGTTGATGTTTGCGTTGATATTGTCCATGAAGCTGTCGCAGAATCCGCTCAGGAACTCTGCTCTTGTGCCCTCAGCCTTGATGCCGAGGTCGATATAGCTGTTGCGTGGCGACACATAGCCGTCGATTATGGTGCGTCGGTCGCCCTCGTCCTTAGCCACAGCGTCGAACTCTATGCGTCCTTTCTCCGAGTCGTAGCCGATGTTGGCGAAGAGTGTGCCCATGCGTCCGCCCTCAAACTTGAAGTTGTCTATCTGCAGGTCGGAGTTGATGAGCGGCGCCTTGCCGAACACGCCCGCCAGATAAGCCTTGCCCGACGCCATGCCGTAGAACTCTACGGAGTGGAAGTTGATGAGGTCGAGCACGTAGTTCACGTCCACGTTCTTCAGCTTCACGGTCAGCGAGTCGTCGACGCTGTTCGTAGCCGTGCCGTCGACGCCGATAGCCTGGTTGCCGTGACTCACCTTGAAACCGTCTATATTAAGATGGTTCTTGTAGTAGGTGACGTGTGCCGGATGGATGTGCCACGTAGTGTCGCCGATGGTAGTGCGCGACTCAAGAATGTCTACGTACGCTGTAGATTCGCCCTTCTCGTTCTTGGCGAAGACGGTGCTGGCGTTCAGCACGCCACGCATAGAGCGGCGGGCGTCGTTCTTGAACTCCATCGTGGTGTTCAGATGGTTGTCGAACGCTCCGGCACGCAGTTTCAGCGCGAGCGCCTTGCCCTTTTGCGTCATCTTCTTTATGCGTATATCTGCCTTCAGCGTGTCGCCCGGCGACTCGATGTTGACGTATGCGTCGCGATAGTTGGTGCCGTTGTACGTGAACGAAGGCACGTCGCACCACAGGTCGATGCTGTTCTGCTTGTCGTCGAGCTCGCCGCTCAAGCTGAGCGGGCGGTGTATCTCAAGAGGCACGCCGAGCAGCTTCTGCAGCCATTCGGTGTTGTGTATGTAAGCGTTGGCGGTGAAGTCGTTATGCTCTGTCTGCGGCTTCTTTTCGAGTCCGGGGATGGTAGGCAGCTTGTCGGCAATGAGGTTGAGCACGCTTCTTGCGATAGAGTTGTAGCTGAAGTGTCCGTTCAGGTCTATGGTGCCGAAGTCGCTCTTGAGGTTGAGGAAGTGGTTGCCGTTGTCGAATCCCGTCACGACATTGATGTTGCGGATAGAGTAGCAGGAGTCGGCGTTCTGCATCGTGAAGTTCGAGATGTCCACCTGTCCCTCTGCGTTGTTGAGGTTGCTGCCCTTGATGTCGCACACCGTAGAAGCCGAGAACTGCGCGTTGTTCCACTTGTTGGTGAGCTTCAGCGCAGCCGGCACGAATGTCTGCACATCGGCGTTCACGCGCAGATGTGGCGCACGGTGGTTGGGCTCGAACAGGCCTTCGATGGTGGCGCGCACGTTCGGGTCGTCGATAGCCATGCTTCCGCTGAGCACCTTATTAATATAGTCGGCTTTAAGGTCGATGTTGCGGTAGGTGTATCCGTTGTAGCAGATGTCGTAGATGCTGCCGCTCGCGCTGACGTTGTCCTTCGAGCTGCCCTTAGCGTCTACAGAGAGCGACACGACACCGGTCCTGTCGGTGCCGAGCAGCTTGTCGAGCGCGAAGTTCTGCGTCTCTACGTGGGCATGCAGCGCCTTCTGCTGCTTCGAAGCCGACAGCTTCACGCTGCCTGGAGCGCAACCCACCACGGCGTTCAGCGACAGGTCGGCGTCGGTGCCGTCGGCTTTGGCGGTGAGCGACACGTCGCCGAGATTGTGCACGATGGCAGGCAACTCCTGGCTGGTAGCCAACTTGTATACTTTACTGATGGCGTCGCCCGAAGCGAACAGCTTGCTCACCTCAGCTCGCCAGGTGGTGCGGCGGTTGCGCAGAGCGTGAGCGTTGGCTTTGAGCACGAAGCCGCGGTCGGCGGTAGAGATGTTCAAGTCGTTCACGTTCAGACTGCTGCCCGTGCCGTTGAAGTCGATGTTGAGCGCAAGAGGCATGTCGAGATTGCGCAGTTTTGGCACGAAACAGGCTACGTCGCTTGGCGTTATGCACGGCGCGTTCAGACTGCCTTCAAAGCGCAGCGACTGCATGTCGGGCTTGTCGCCCTTCATGCTGTACGTAGCCACGATGCGCTTGCTCTCCACTACCGACTCCGGCAGCTCCAGACGAAACTTCTCTATCTTCGCCCCGCTGCGGCTTACCACGGCGTTGAGCGCAAGACGGCGCAGCGCGAAACCACAGCGCTCGTTCAGCGAGAGGCGTTTCACCTTCACGTTAAGCGAGTCGTTTGTGATGCGGTTCACTATGAAATGGGCGCTGATGTTGCGCGCCTCGATGTCGTCGGGCGAGAAGCGCTGCGGTTCGGAAGCACGCGAAAGCACACGGTAGCGCACCGAACTGTTGCGGATAATGAGCGAGTTGATTTGCAGGTTGATAGGCGTCTGCTGCTTCGTGGTGTCCTTAGAAGCAAGCGAGTCTATCACAAACTGGAAGTTGGGTTTCGCCTCAGGCGTAGCCTTGTAGAGATAGGCGTTGAGGCCGAAGAATTGTGCGGATGTAATCTCTATCTGTCCGTTGGCAAGCGCCAACAGGTTTATCTTCACCGAGATGCGCGACACGTTGAGCATCTGCTTCTTCTGCTGGTCGAGCATCTGCGAGTCGTCGATGATGATGCGGTTGATGAATCCGAGATCGACGCGTCCGACGCTCACCTTCGTGCCCAACTTTTCAGACAATACGCCACTTACACACTCCCCGATAGCGTTCTGTATGAAGGGAATGTGCAAAAGGGTTACGATTGCGAGATACAGGCCGGCGATGGCCCATACTATTATCTTGATAGTGCGTTTGAACACGTGCGGAATCTATAGTTTGTCGTTGTTGAATAGGTTACAAAATTACGTAAAATCATTGACAATGGCAAATAAAAGCGCTGAAAAACCCTATTACGTCTCTATTTTATATCATCGTGCTCCGAACGGAATCCGATCGGACGGCGAACGGAATCTGATCGGACGGCGAACGCGATCCGATCGGGCGGCGTACGGAGAACGATGACTTAAGCTTAGAGGTTATACGCTTTGTAGTCAAGCGGTGTATGGTCTGTCACAGGCTTCACCTCGCAAATCGCTGTATTTGCAAACTCTATATAGCATATTTGTGAATTTTAAACGCTTGCCGTTCAAAAACTAATTGCGAGTGAAAATAAAAGAGTACATTTGTTTTCTGAATCCGCTTATTTTTGTTAATTTTGTAGGAAAATTCCGTGCATCGTCGAATCTGACCTATCGGCGGTGTTAAACAACGTGGAATATTCTTATAATCTATAAATATTTTATGGCAAATGTAATTAAGTTACGCAAGGGCTTGAACATTAACCTCAAGGGAAAGGCTGCACGGCAGAAGTTCTCTTCGGGCAAGTGTGCTCAGTACGCTCTTGTACCTGACGACTTTGTAGGCATGACTCCTAAGGTTGTCGTTCGCGAGGGCGACAAGGTGAAAGTCGGCGACGCGCTGTTTGTCAACAAGAAGCAGACAGACGTGAAGTTCGCCTCACCAGTGAGCGGAGTAGTGTCGGCAGTAGTCAGAGGCGACCGCCGCAAGGTGTTGCGCGTGGTTGTAGACGCTGACAAAGAGCAGCAGTATGTAGACTTCGGTCAGAAACAAGTGGCTTCGCTCGACGGCGACGCCGTAGTGAAGGCTCTGCTTGAGGCCGGTTTGTTCGGCTACATCAACCAGCTTCCCTACGCTGTGTCGACCACTCCCGACCAGAAGCCGCGCGCCATCTTCGTGAGCGCATTGCGCGATATGCCGCTTGCCGGCGACTTCGAGTACGAACTCGAGGGCAACGAGCGCGATTTCCAGACCGGTCTGTCGGCTCTCGCAAAGGTAGCCAAGACCTATCTCGGCATCGGCGCACAGCAGACAAGCGCTGCTCTCACAGGGGCTAAGGACGTAGAGGTGACAGTGTTCGACGGTGCTTGCCCGGCAGGCAACGTAGGCGTGCAGGTGAACAACATCGCTCCCGTGAACAAGGGCGAGGTGGTTTGGACTGTAGACCCCACAGCCGTTATCTTCTTCGGCCGTCTGTTCAACACCGGCAAGGTAGACCTGCGCCGCCTCGTGGCAGTAGCAGGCAGCGAGATCACAGCTCCGGCTTACACCGAAGCACTCGTTGGTCAGCCTATCTCTACGCTCGTTGAGGGCAAGCTCGCAAAGACAGAGCACGTACGCCTCATCAACGGCAACCCGCTCACCGGACGCAAGTGCACAGCAGCCGACTTCGTAGGCGGACACACATCAGAGATTACAGCCATCCCCGAGGGCGACGACGTAGACGAGATGCTGGGCTGGATTCTTCCGCGCACCAACGACTTCTCTGTCAATCGCAGCTACTTCTCTTGGCTCTTCGGCAAGAAGAAGGAGTACAACCTCGACGCACGCGTCAAGGGTGGCGAGCGCCACATGATTATGAGCGGCGAGTACGACAAGGTGCTCCCGATGGACATCTACGGCGAATACCTCATCAAGGCTATCATCGCAGGCGACATCGACCGCATGGAGCAGCTCGGCATATACGAGGTGGCACCGGAGGACTTCGCTCTCGCCGAATTTGTTGACTCTTCGAAGCTCGAACTGCAGCACATCGTGCGCCAGGGTCTCGACATGCTTCGCAAGGAGAACGCATAAGTTTAATTTAATTACAAAGAGAAAAGTATGAATTTTCTGAGAAAATATCTTAATAACGTCAAGCCGAACTTCGAGCCCGAAGGAAAGCTCCATGCTTTCCGCAGCTTGTTCGACGGCTTCGAGACTTTCCTGTTTGTACCCAACCAGACATCGAAGACCGGCGTAAACATCCACGACGCCATCGACTCGAAGCGTATCATGAGCTTCGTTGTCATCGCGTTGCTCCCGGCTCTGCTGTTCGGTATGTACAATGTAGGATTCCAGAACTATAAGGCAGCAGGCGCTCTCGCCGACGCTTCCTTCTTCTCAATGTTCCTCTACGGAGCATTGCAGGTGCTCCCGAAAATCATCGTCAGCTACGTTGTGGGCCTCGGCATCGAGTTCGCATGGGCACAGTGGAAAGGCGAGGAGATTCAGGAGGGCTTCCTCGTGTCGGGTATCATCATTCCGCTCATCATCCCCGTTGGCTGTCCGCTCTGGGCACTCGCCATCGCAGTGGCTTTCGCTGTTGTAATCGGTAAGGAGATCTTCGGCGGAACAGGTATGAACATCTTCAACGTAGCGCTCATCACACGCGCGTTCCTCTTCTTCTCTTATCCTACGAAGATGTCGGGCGACGCTGTTTGGGTGGCTAACGACACAATCTTCGGCTTGGGCAACACACTGCCCGACACCTTCACCTGCGCAACTCCGCTCGGCGAGATAGCACAGGGCGTGGCTTCGAACGCAAGCCTCGCAGACATGGTGTTCGGCTTCATCCCCGGCTCAATCGGTGAGACAAGCGTCATCGCCATCGCTATCGGCGCCGTCATCCTGCTCTGGACCGGCATAGCTTCTTGGCGTACAATGCTCAGCGTGTTCGTAGGCGGTGCTGCCACAGCATACATCTTCGAGGCTCTCGGCATGACTCCTATCGCTTGGTACGAGCACATCGTGCTCGGCGGCTTCTGCTTCGGTGCTGTCTTCATGGCTACCGACCCCGTTACATCGGCTCGCACACAGTGCGGACAGTACTGGTACGGCGCTATCATCGGCATCGTTGCCGTTATCGTACGCGTAATGAACCCGGGTTACCCAGAAGGCATGATGCTCGCCATCCTCTTCATGAATATGTTCGCTCCGCTCATCGACTACTGTGTAGTGCAGAAGAACATCTCTAAGCGAATGAAACGTTTAACCAACAAATAACACACTCGGAATATGGAAGAAACAAAGAAGAAAGGATTCAACACCAGTTCGAATTCTTATACAATATTATATTCTGTAGTTATCGTCGTTATCGTGGCATTCTTGCTGGCGTTCGTGTCTTCATCGCTCAAGCCGCAGCAGGACGAGAACGTGGCTCTCGACAAGAAGAAGCAGATTCTCGCTGCGCTCAACATCCGCGACATCGACGGTGCTGAGGCCACCAATATATATAATAAGGTGGTGACAGCCGACAAGATTATCGACCGCAACGGCGCGGAAGTGGAGAAGGGCGAGCAGGGCGGCACAAAGGCTGGCTTCCTCTGCAACAGCGCTTCTATGAAGGAAGGCAAGCTCGCGCTCTACGTATGCAACGTAGAAGGCGAGACAAAGTATGTCATCCCGGTTTACGGTATGGGTCTTTGGGGCGGCATCAACGGCTACATCGCGCTCAACGCCGACAAGCAGACAGTATACGGCGCCTACTTCAACCACGAAGGCGAGACAGCAGGTCTTGGCGCAGAAATCAAGGACTCGCGCGCTTGGCAGAACCAGTTCAAGGGCAAGCACGTCTTCGCTGAAGGCAAGGACGGCGTGGCTCTCTCTGTAGTGAAGAAGAACGAGGTGACAGACCCGTCTACACAGTGCGACGCCGTAACCGGCGCTACACTCACATGTAACGGCGTGAGCGACATGCTCAAGAACTGCCTCGGCGAGTACACAAAATTCTTAACATCTAAATAAGGAGGAGAAATAAGATTATGAGTTTGTTTTCAAAAGAGAATAAGGCAGCTTTCACCAATCCTCTGAACCTCGACAACCCTATCCTCGTTCAGGTGCTCGGCATCTGCTCGGCTCTTGCTGTTACATCGCAGCTCAAGCCGGCTATCGTGATGGGTCTTGCCGTAACGGTGATTACAGCCTTCGCAAACGTGATTATCTCAATCATCCGCAACACAATTCCTAACCGCATCCGTATCATCGTGCAGTTGGTAGTGGTTGCAGCTCTTGTTACCATCGTAAGCCAGGTGCTGAAGGCTTTCGTCTACGACGTGAGCGTAGAGCTCTCGGTATACGTAGGTCTTATCATCACCAACTGTATCCTCATGGGTCGTCTTGAGGCGTTCGCTATGCAGAACAAGCCTTGGCCGTCGTTCCTCGACGGTGTGGGCAACGGTCTGGGCTATGCCTACATCCTCGTTGTAGTAGGCGGTCTGCGCGAGCTTCTCGGTCGTGGCACGCTCCTCGGCTTCCAGATTATCCCGCAGTGCGTTTACGACGCAGGCTACATCAACAACGGTATGATGACAATGCCGGCTATGGCGCTCATCCTGCTCGGTTGCGTGATATGGGTTCACAGAGCTTATTTTTACAAGGAAAATAATTAAACAATGGAACATTTAATAAGTCTTTTCTTCCGGTCCATCTTCGTGGACAACATGATATTCGCCTTCTTCCTCGGCATGTGCTCGTTCCTTGCCGTGTCGAAGAACGTGAAGACATCATTGGGATTGGGTCTTGCCGTTACGTTCGTGTTGCTCGTTACCGTGCCTGTCGACTATCTGTTGCAGACAAAGGTGCTCGGCCCGGACTGCTTGGTTGAGGGTGTAGACCTTTCCTACTTGAGTTTCATCCTCTTCATCGCTGTCATCGCAGGTATCGTGCAGCTGGTGGAGATGATTGTCGAGAGATACTCGCCGTCGCTTTATGCAGCTCTGGGTATCTTCCTTCCGCTTATCGCCGTTAACTGCGCCATCATGGGTGCTTCGCTCTTCATGCAGCAGCGCATCAACCTCGACCCGTCTAACACACAGTACATCGGCAACGTTGTCGACGCTGTTGTTTACGCTTTGGGTAGCGGTATCGGTTGGACACTCGCCATCGTATCAATGGGTGCTATCCGCGAGAAGCTCCAGTACAGCGACGTGCCAAAGCCACTGCAGGGTCTCGGCATCACGTTCATCACTGTAGGCCTCATGGCTATGGCTATGATGTGCTTCTCTGGTCTTAAAATATAATAAGGAGGACTCAACACTATGAATACATCATTTATATTTGCAAGTATCGGAGTGTTCCTTATCGTGATACTCCTCTTGGTTGTCATCCTTCTCGTGGCTAAGAAGTTCCTCAGCCCGAGCGGCAATGTCAACATCGAAATCAACGGTGACAAGACCATCAACGTGCCGCAGGGTTCTTCGTTGATGACTACGCTCAACGAGAACGGCATCTTCCTGCCTTCTGCATGCGGCGGTAAGGCAAGCTGCGGACAGTGTAAGGTGCAGGTGCTTGAGGGTGGCGGCGAGATTCTCGACTCGGAGAAGCCCCACTTCACACGCAAGCAGATTAAGGATAACTGGCGTCTGGGATGCCAGTGCAAGGTGAAGTCGGACATGAAGATCAAGGTGCCCGATTCGGTTATGGGTGTTAAGGAATGGGAGTGCGAGGTCATCTCGAACAAGAACGTTTCTTCATTCATCAAGGAGTTCAAGGTGGCTCTACCTCCGGGCGAACACATGGACTTCGTTCCTGGTTCTTACGCACAGATCAAGATTCCGGCATACGACTGCATCGACTACGACAAGGACTTCGACAAGGATCTTATCGGCAAAGAGTATATCGGTGCATGGGAGAAGTTCAACATCTTCTCGCTCAAGGCTCACAACCCGGAGCCTACAGTGCGTGCCTACTCAATGGCAAACTATCCGGACGAGGGCGACATCATCACGCTTACCGTGCGTATCGCCACAACTCCGTTCCTGCCACGTCCGCAGGTGGGCTTCCAGAACGTACCGACCGGTATCGCTTCGTCGTACATCTTCTCACTGAAGCCAGGCGACAAGGTGATGATGTCAGGTCCTTACGGTGACTTCCACCCGAACTTCACTTCAGGCAAGGAGATGATTTGGATTGGTGGTGGTGCTGGTATGGCTCCGCTGCGTGCTCAGATCATGCACATGACAAAGACGCTGCACACTACCGACCGCGAGCTCCACTTCTTCTACGGCGCACGCGCTCTCGGCGAGGCGTTCTTCCTTGAGGACTTCTGGGAGTTGGAGAAGGAGTTCCCGAACTTCCACTTCCACCTCTCGCTCGACCGCAAGGACCCCGTTGCAGATGCTCAGGGCGTGAAGTACTACGAGGGCTTCGCTGTAAACTGCATCCGCGACACCTACTTGAAGGATCACGAGGCACCGGAGGATTGCGAGTACTACCTCTGCGGACCTCCAATGCTTATCAAGACCGTTACCGACTACCTCGACTCGCTCGGCGTAGACCCGGAGAGCATCATGTACGACAATTTTGGATAATCAATCCTTATGTTTATACTTACAAAAAAGCCGCTGACTGCTGTCAGCGGCTTTTTCAGTTTCTGATGTATATGATGACTGATAAAATCATTGTTAGCGAAAAATATCTACCATATCTGTCAGCATTATCGTAATCATCAGATTATGAGCACAATAAAGGCTGATAGATTCGTCTCGGAACGAGATATCTACCAGCCTATCTGTCAGCCCTAGTAAGCGTATCCGCGATAGGAGAGGGAGAATATCAAATAGAAGTAGTGCAGCAGAAGACAAAAGAGCACTTTTTCTTTCACAACTTTGCAATATACAAAGAATACTTTGATTTCGAGTGCAAAGGTAAATCTATTTTTGCAAAACAATATATTCGGAGTCCTTTTTGCAGCATTTTTAAGAATAAAAGTGGTATCTCTCTTGTCATAAATTTGACGTATATTTCATTTTGTGGAAAATATATTCATAACTTTATGCAATATTTCAGAGGCTCGGTCGTTTAATTCTATATAAAAATGTAAGTTTGCATACAAAACATTTGTAATATGAACAAAGATATAAATCGGTTGAAAGTCGTATTGGCAGAAAAGAAGAGAACAAATAAATGGTTGGCAGAGGAATTGTCCAAAGATCCTGCCACTGTTTCTAAGTGGTGTACTAACACATTGCAACCAAATGTGGAGACACTTGTTGATATAGCCAAATTATTGGATGTCGAAATCCAAGATTTATTTTGGCCGATAAATAAACAACAATAGATGAATATGGATATAGTATTATTGATAATAGCAATTTGCTATCCTTTTATATTTAAATATCTTGAACAGTATTTCGTACAGAAAGGAAAAAATGCTGCTCAAAAGGAAGATATGCGTGATATTCAATATGAAACGAAAAAAGGAGAAAACATCGCAACAAAAGAGGATATAGAAGAAATAACTGCACAGATTGAAAATGTCAAAAATGAGATTTCATTTGAGAATCAACGCAGACATGAGTTTATTAAGCAACGAACAGAACGCTTGTTGAAAATCTTGTATCTTACAGAGAAATTGAATGAGCAACAAGGAATTTTGTTGTACAACTTATATGACAAGCATTCCTCGCAACGTCTTCTTTCTTTGATTGAACAGATAAATGGTACACTATTATCATTTTTACATGAGTGTAGAATTATCTTTGTAACAGTTGAGGACAAGGATTTGAAATCAAGAATATCCAAATTGATAGAAGATGCTCAAAATTATGCCAACTACATGTGCTATATAGCAAGTAACGCTTCAAGCCATATGACTAATTGGAAAGATTTTCTTGATTTGGCAGAAAAACATAATGGTGCAACTCAACTGTTGAACGAGGCTATAAAAAGCCAAAATAGTATAGAGCAAATACGAAAAGAATTTGAGAACAATATAAATAGTAAAAAAGAAGCTTTGTATGACAGTCAAATTAAGTACCTTTCAAAATTGAATCTATTGTTTGGTAGCGACTTTCATCTAAAAGGATAAAATATACGATTATGAACAAGCAACAACTCGCAAATAAAATATGGGCATCTGCAAACAAAATGCGCTCTAAGATTGAGGCTAATGAATACAAGGACTATATTCTTGGCTTCATTTTTTATAAATTCCTTTCAGAGCAGGAGGTTAGGTTTGCAAAGGAAAATGATCTCACTGATTTGACTCAACTCAGAGAAGAAGATGTACCAACAGTCAATTGGGTGCAAAACAATTTGGGCTATTTCATTGCTTATGACAACCTTTATTCTACTTGGACAAGCAAAGACTTTGATTTCCAGATTGCCAATGTACGTGATGCCTTGTTTGCTTTTACAAGATTGATATCTCCTACTCACAAGAAGGTGTTTTCTGGAATATTCGACACATTGCAGACTGGCTTGAAGAAGTTGGGCACTTCTGATGCAGAGCAAACTCATGCTGTGAGTGATCTTCTTTCGTTGATAAAGGATATACCTATGAATGGAAGACAAGACTACGATGTGCTTGGATTCATCTATGAGTACCTTATCAGTCAGTTTGCTGCCAATGCAGGAAAGAAAGCAGGTGAGTTTTATACTCCTCATGAAGTTTCCTTGCTAATGTCAGAGATTGTGGCTTACCATCTTAAGGACCGCTCGCAGATAGAAATCTACGACCCAACGAGCGGCTCGGGCTCACTTCTTATTAATATCGGCAAATCGGTGGCACGCCATATTCAGCAGGACAACTGCATCAAGTATTACGCACAGGAGTTGAAGCAGAATACGTATAACCTTACTCGTATGAATCTTATTATGCGTGGTATCGTTCCTGACAATATTATTGCAAGAAATGGCGACACGTTGAAGGACGACTGGCCTTATTTTGATGAGAATGACAAGGAGAACACTTATCATCCCCTGCATGTAGATACTGTGGTAAGCAACCCACCGTATTCACAAAGTTGGACTCCACCACGCAAACCAAAGAATGGAGAAATGGGCGAAGTCAATCCTCGTTTTGATGATTACGGCATTGCACCGAAAGGAAAGGCTGACTATGCTTTTCTGCTTCACGACTTGTATCATCTAAAAACAGATGGCATTATGACTATAGTGTTGCCTCACGGTGTTCTTTTCCGTGGAGACGCTGGCGACGGTTCGGAAGGAAGCATACGCCAACAACTGATAGAGAATGACAACATTGAGGCAATCATCGGTTTGCCGTCAGACATTTTCTTTGGCACTGGTATTCCTACCATTGTTATGGTGTTGCGTAAGTCACGTTCTACAAGTGATGTGCTTATTATTGATGCATCCAAAGGATTCAAGAAAGAAGGCAAGAAAAACAAGCTGCGGGCTTCTGACATCAAACGAATCGTAGATACTTATGTCGCCAAGAAAGAAGAACCAAAATTCTCTCGGTTGGTGTCTAAGGAAGAAATTCGTGCCAATGGGTATAATCTCAACATCCCTCGATATGTCAATTCTTCGGATGACGTTGAGACTTGGGACTTATATGCGACAATGTTTGGAGGTGTTCCAAAATCGGAGCTTACTGCTATGAATGATTATTGGCAGGCTTTTGCTGGCTTAGAGGATTCGCTGTTTAAAGCAACTGACACGCCACAAACAGAGTTCAAGGTGGAAGACATTCGCAAGACGGTAGAGAATCATCCATCCGTGATAGGTTTCAAAAATCTATATGCAGAAAAGTTCGGTGGCTTTAGTGGAATGTTGCGTCATCATTTGCTTGACAATATGCTTTCTTTGAATATTGCAGCAGAGGAAGATGCGATAACCTCTTACATATTCAAGCAACTGGAGCAAATGCCGCTTGTTGACCGTTTCGAGGCTTACCAACTGTTTGCCGACAAATGGCAAACAATATCGCAAGATTTGGAAATCATACAGTCGGAAGGCTTTGAAGCTACTCGTGTGGTCGATGCCAACATGGTAACAAAGAAGAAGGACGACAAGGAGTATGAGGTACAGGATGGCTGGATTGGTCGTATCTTGCCTTTCGAACTTGTACAGACCACTTATTTGAAATCAGAATGGCAAGCACTTC
>OQVU01000382.1_pt1 | contig 16312 bp, 30 predicted proteins | sample 1691611 | NCBI WGS metagenome assembly OQVU01 (sample SAMN03418272, study PRJEB22391) | human gut metagenome | biome: human-gut; feature: organic feature; material: feces | host: Homo sapiens | place: Tanzania | collected 2013-01
GGAGCGCATCGCTGCTCTGTTCGGCGTAAACGAAAAGTGAGGTAACCAGATTATGGCTAACGAACCCATTCCGGTATACGTCTTTACCGGCTTTCTGGAGAGCGGCAAGACCAAGTTCATTCAGGAGACGCTTGAGGACAAGCGCTTCTGCAACGGTGAGCGCACGATGCTGCTGGTCTGCGAGGAGGGCGAGGAGGAATACGCGCCCGAGCAGTTTGCCGACAAGAGCGTGTTTATCCACATCGTTGAGGAGCAGAGCGAGCTGACGGCGGAAAACCTTGAAAAATGGCTCCGCGATGCAAATGCCGACCGCGTTGTCGTCGAGTATAACGGAATGTGGATGCTTGACGCGCTCTATTCCGCGATGCCAGAGAGCTGGATGGTGTATCAGGAGTTTATGTTTGCCGATGCTGTGTCACAAAAGATTGATGACATCAAAGAAAAACTTAAATGGTTATTACCGGTGGTACTAGCTATTGGTACGGCTTTTGCCGGTTGGAAGATTGCACTTAAACTTGCAGAATTTATTGAAAATTTGAATAGAATCAAAAAAGCTGTAGGTCTTATACCCGGTGGTTTTGCTCTTTGGGCAAAACGACTTGCGGGAGTAGCTTTGATTGCAGGTGGTCTTATTGCTATTTTTAAAGGTATTAAAGGTATTATTAAGGGTGAAGATGACAACTGGAAATCATTAGCACTGGCTATCGGTGGTGTTGTAGCTGTAGCAGGTGGTCTTATGCTTATCTTCCCATCATTAGCCGGAGTTATAGCACCAATAGCACTTGCTGTTTCAGGTCTTATTGCTGTTTTCACATCAATTTACAACTTAATCAATGATAATGGTAATGTGTGGACAAACCTTGCTATCGGTATAGGTGGTGCGGCGGCAGTTGCTGTTGGCTTATCTTTGGTTGCCACCCCACTTGTTGGTATTATAGCCGGTATAGTTATAGCTGTAGGAGTTCTTGTTACAGCCATTGTGAAGCACTGGGACGAAATTAAAGCTAAGACTAAAGAAGTATGTTGTTGTCTCGAAAAATGAACCAAGTGGACTGCTGTTAAAGACTGGATAAAGAGTAAATGGGACGCCGCTGTTGAAGCTGTTAAAAACGGTGTCGCTAAAATTAAAGAGTTCTTTACCGAGAAAATACCTGAAGCTATCAACAAGGTTGTTAGTTTCTTTGCAGAACTTCCCGATAAGATAGCCTATGCCATTGGTTTTGTAATCGGAAAACTCGCTTTGTGGTTTACAGATGTGTGGAACTGGATAATTGATACAGCTAAAGGTGTTCCTGCTCTTATCGAAAAAGCTATCACGTTCTTCGCAGAACTTCCGGGAAAAGCCTTTGATGCTATTATGAAACTTAAAGAAAAAATCTTTGAATGGGTTTCAAAAGCTATCAGTTGGGTTGTGGACACAGCAAAAGGTTTGCCGTCTTTCATAACCAAAGCTATAGATTTCTTTAAAAGCGTTCCGGGTAAAGCGTTAGAAGCTTTAAATGGTATTAAAGAAACTATTCATACTTGGGTCACCAATGCCGTAAGTTGGGCAAAAAGTAAAGCACAGGGTTTACCTAAATTTGTATCAAATGTATTTACCACATTAAAACAGATACCTAAAGACGCATTAGAAATTGGTAAAGATATGTTAAAGAAAATGTGGCAAGGTATAAAAAACGGTTGGGAAGCTTTCAAAAATAAAGTCCTTAACATCTTCGGTGGTTTGTGGGATTCAATAAAACAAGGTTTCTCAGATGCTCAAAATTCCGGTACAGGTGGAAAAGGTGGTAGTGGTGGTACAGTAACTACCAAGAACGATAAGGGAAAGAAGAACGTTAAAAGACAAGCCGCAGGTGGTTTTCCATCAATGGGTGAATTGTTCATTGCAAGAGAAAGTGGTGCGGAACTTGTTGGTTCTATCGGTAGTAGAACGGCTGTAGCCAACAACGACCAAATTGTAAAATCAGTTGCGATAGGTGTCGCTAACGCTGTAGCAGGTGTACTTGGTACAGGTGGAGAACAGAACATCACAGTAACCACATTACTTGACGGTGAGGTTGTTTATAAGAATCAGCAGAAAGTTGCAAAACGCAGAGGTGCTAATTTCAATATGGGTGCTTTTGCTAGATAACTGTGATATAATGTGGTGGGAGCAAATGTTCCTACCACATTTAAAAAGGCAGGTGATATTATGATATTTAAAATAAACGGTAAAACTCTACCTACTCCTGCTCACGGTCTGAATGAGCAAAGGGTACAGCTTGTAGACAGTGCTAGAAACGCAAAAGGTCAGGTTAAAGCCAAGAAGATAGGGGGTAGGCAGATTAAGTTTGACGGTGTTGTTTTTCCGCACCTTACAGCAGATGAGTGGGGAGAGGTTCTGAAAGAGATAGAGAAGTTTACGGGAACGCTTCACTACTATGACAGCAAAGACGGTAAGTTTAAAGACCTAAAGGTTTACTGGGGTGATGCTTCAGCGGAAGTGTGGAAAATCAATCCCAAGACAGGTAAGATACTTGAGTATATTAACTGCAAGTGTAATATTATTGATATGGGGTATTAGTTATGTATAATGTCAGTAATGCGTATAAACAGGAAATAAGAAAAGAACTGATGGAGCAGGGTTACGTTCGTGTTACCTTTGGTGTTATAGACCCCGATGCCACAGGTGATGCTGAGGTAACTGCAACACCCGGAACAGATTATTCACAAGTGCCACGATACGAGGGTACATATGATACCATAGTGCCATATGGTACATTTGAGGATAACATATGGATACTTGACGGTATGAGCCGATTTAAACCCGAAGATTATACGGAGTATGACTATCAGGGGTTTGTGGGAGCAAATCTGTCAGATACAGACGGAAACTATACATCTAAACCTGCTCTTACAATAACATTTGATGAAGATGTTTATGCTTTCAGAGGTATATCGCTTACGTTCGATAAATTAAGAGGTAACAGACCTAAAACCGTAACCATTGTGGGCAGTTTGAACGGTACGGAGAACTTCAGAAAGACAATTACTGTAGATACTGTAGATTTCTACTATGAGGGTAATATTCCGTCAAGCGGTGATTTTGTGGATAAAATACAGATTATATTTGATAACACAGCTGTGTCGGACAGACGAATGAGAGTTGAATATCTGATACTTGGTGTAACAAAGGTACTGACTAATGATGATATATCAAGTGCTTCGTGGGAAAGAAGTAATGACCTTATGAACACATCAATTCCGCAGATGAGTTTTTCTTGGCAGTTTATTGATGAAAACGGTGATTATAACCCTGACAATCCTGAGGGACTGTTCGGACTTCTTGAAGCCAATCAGCCTGTTAAATTCGAGTTCGGTCAGACACTTGAGGACGGTAGTATCGAGTGGATACTTGGTGGTAACTATCTGACAGATGCCGCACCGACCGTTGAAGCTTCAAGTTCACTGTCCACAGTAAGTTTTAAGGCTGTATCTCATATTGAGAGATTGACTGAGATTTATTATTACAGTGCAATCGGCACATATACACTGTTTCAGCTTGCCACAGATGTACTTACGTTTGCTTTTGGTGGTACTGTTGACCCAAACGGTACACCGTACTTCATTGTAGATGAAAGTCTGAAGCAGATAAAAACAAGCTGTCCTCTACCTATGGAAGAATGTAAGGTGCTGTTACAGCTTATAGCCAATGCCGGTATGTGTGTACTTGATGAGAACCGAAACGGACAGATTACAATCACAAAGAAAAGCTACGGTACACCTGTGGATTTTCATTATGACGAGGAACTTCTTAAAGAAGATATGCCAACAGTAAACAAGTATCCTATACTCAAAACCGTAACAAGCAAACTGTACTCTTACACAGCTAATCCACCTACAGGAGATGAAAGTGATGAAGTGGGAAGTTATGAGAGTGAACTTGTTTTAAACAATGAAACAGTTATTGTGGAACACGATGTTGCAACGGTAAGTTCAGTAACACTTGATACAGAGGTATCAACAACCTTTACTTACACCGCAGTACAGCATTATGCTAGGTGCAGTATATTCACAGGACTTAGCGGTAAAGGTAAACTGATACTTCACGGTGTACCTTATGTGGAAAACACATCATCAATTACAAAGACATATAATGTCACAGGTGATGACTGTCCTATAGAGAATCAGCTAATCACAGATATGACACATCTCAGCAATTATATGGACTGGATAGCTAGTATAACCAAGAGAAGAAATCAGTACAGCTTAAAGGACTTTGGACACCCGGAACTTGATATGTGTGATGATGTGTATCTTGATACATTATTCAGTACACAGCTTATAGGTACTGTCACAAGTTCTAAAATTAGCTTCTCAGGCGGTTTAAGTGGTGATACCGAGGTATTAATCGTTAATACAGAAAGTGAGGTTTAAAATGGCAGTTTGGACTACTCCGATATATGACAGAACATCTGCTGATGTGGCAGATGCTAAAAGGATATTAGCACAGATTACCGAAATGGGTTTTAACTCACTGTCAGCTGAAGATGTTCTGAAATGGAATACAGGCTTCAGAGGTGCTTTTACTTTTCAGACAGCAAACAGAATCGAGGGTAATATAGAGTATCTCAATGAGGTTTTAAGCGGACTCGGATATTTTCTGCCGGTGTGGGACGTAAAGACAAACTGGAACAGAAACGATATACCCGATGCAGGTCTTGACCGTAAAATTATAGAGAATACTAAAAGTCTGATAGATGGTACATATCTTGTTGAGGGAGTTATGCTACCCACAAGTATGGATTTTCCCGAAATAGATGATATAAATGCTATTGAAGAAATTCATCAGATATTGTATAATCGAATTGACAAAATTAAAAACGGATACAGATATTGTGGTGTAACCTATTGTGGATAAGGAGGTGAAGTGATGTTCAGTATTAACGGTAATACCATTGAAATAACAAGAGGTGATACAGGAGAATTTGATATTGCCCTCAATAACATTGACGGTACTCCATATGAACCACAAGAGGGAGACATAATAACATTCACCGTGAAAAAAGGAACGCAGGAGAAAGAGATACTAATACAGAAAACCGGTCAGCATATAGAGATAAAACCTGATGATACTAAAAACCTGCAATATGGTGTGTATAAGTATGATATACAGGTTACTTTTGCAAACGGTAAAGTATGTACAGTAGTGACACCTAGCGATTTCAAAATTAAAGACGAGGTGACATTCTAATGATTAAAGGTACTATCAAAACCAAAGGTTACATCACAGGTAGTATAGATAATCAGACACGAACTTTAAATGCAAATATGAGTGTACCAAAATCCGCAGGAGTTCAAGACGATTATGAGAAACTGAAGAACCTACCTCAGATTGAGAGTGTTACACTTCAAGGGAACAAGACGTTTGATGAACTGGGTATGAGTGAGTGTAGTAATCAAGACATTATTAATTTATTTAATAAGTAGTAGGAGGTAAATAAGTATGGCTACTAAATTTGTGTCGTTAGACAAATTATCGTTATTTCTTGATAAGGTAAAAGCATTAATTCCAAAGAAAACATCAGAACTTACAAATGACAGCGGATATATTACATTGGCACAAGTACCTGAGGGTGCAGTTGCTTCAACAACTACTCCTAAAATGAATGGGGAAGCTAATGTAGGTACAGAAACAGCTTTCGCTAGAGGAGACCATATTCACCCGTCAGATACAAATAAAGTTGATAAGGTAGCAGGTAAAGGACTTTCCAAGAATGACTTCACAGATGCACTTCTTGAAAAATTAAACGGTATAGATGCAGAAGCTAATAAGTACAGTCTGCCTATGGCTACAGCCGCTGTTCTTGGTGGTGTGAAGATAGGTGCTAACATCGACATAACTTCTGACGGTATAATCAGTGTTAAATCACTTGAATGGACTAACATTAACGGTAGACCGACTAAATTGTCAGAATTTACAAATGATACAAACTTCATCACAAATGCTGTATCTAATTTAGCAAACTACTATAAGAAAAGTGAAACTTATACACAGGAAGAAATCAACAATAAAATTTCAGCTATAAAGACTATTCAGATAAAGGCTGTAGACTCGTTACCTGCAACAGGAGAGAGTAATGTAATCTACTTAGTTCCTAAAGCCGGTGGTACAGGTACGAATGTTAAAGATGAATATCTGTGGACAGGTACAGCTTTTGAAAAGATTGGCGATACAGAAATTGACCTTTCAAATTACTGGAATAAAGACGATTTAGTTGAATGTACTGACGAAGATATAAACACTTTATTCAGCTAGGGAGGTGGTCTTAATGGCTACTAAGTTTGTCAGCTTAGAGCGACTGAGAACCTTTAAAGAGAAGATAATCACGCTGTTGAACGCTAAGGTTAATAAAGCCGGTGACACTATGACCGGAAATCTCAAAGTTGGTAGTTCAAATATAGGTACTAATGGTTATATTGAGGGTACTTGGCTTAAAAGTACACAAACATCAAATAAAGGCAGTGCTACAGGTAAGGTTGCTGTATTTGATGATGTAGGTTGGCTCTATTACAGAACACCTAAACAGATTGCTGATGAAGCAGGTATTGAGCCGGGTGCTACCGTGGCAGATTATACAGCCACAACATCTACATCGTGGACTAAATCGAGTGACTATTATTATCAAGATGTGACGGTTACAGGAATTACAGCAAGTGATACTCCTATTGTCTAGTACCCACAATAGCAGGTCACGATGATGAATGGTCTGCTTGGGGTTCAGTGTTCAAGATAACAACAGCGGCTAACAAGCTGAGATTATATTCAGACGAAGCTATTGATATAGCTTTAAGTCTGCAAATAAAGGTGGTGAAATAATGGACGATAGAGTAATTATCGGTAACGGTAAATCCAATATCATTAAGATTGACTTTACCGGTATAGACAGTTTTGCTGATTTCGTAGCGGCTAGTAATGCCGGTACACTTAAATGTGATATTATAGCAAACAATGACGGTACAGGTACGGAAGTAATCGGTACTCCGCTGTCGAAAGCAAATTTATTCAGTGGTGACAGAACTATCAGATACGGTGGTGATACTGTTGATGATGGGTTTAAGTTACTGGTACGAGAGTGGAATACGGTTGTGCCTGTTAGCGGTTGGAGTGCTAACCCCAACTCGGCAGGGTATTATACCAATACCATAGAAATAAGTACAATGAAAGCTGTATATACTCCGATATTCGGACTTAACGAAACAGCGTCTGAAAACATAGACGATGCCATATCAGCTTTTGCAGAATTAAAGAGAATGACTACAGCAGATGGTTCTGTAACATTCTTAGCACTTGATAAACCGGACATAGACATTCCGGTTAGAATAAAGGGGGTGTAGTGTATGGCTGAAGCTATCAAAATGGGTGGTGGAATAAGTATACCCTCTAAAGAAAAATTTTATATTAATAAGAACATTGATGAAAGTATTAAAGTTGGAGACCCTATACAATTTACAGGAGATTATAAGGAAAAATCTAAAACAGTATATACAACAAACGATAATACAGTTCACGGTATATTTAGATTAACAGAACATAAATACTTTTATATGCACGTAATTGGTAGTTATAATTCGGTTTATGGGTGTATTCTAAATACTAATTCAGATAATACTGATTTTAGTTGGACAGGTACTTCTTCATTACCTCAAACACAATTACAAATTTATGGTGGTTATTGGAGTAGAGTATCTGTATTGTCTGCTAATTTAATAGTTATTATAGCAAAAAATTCTTCAAACGTGTTACAAATTGCTATTGTAAAAATATCGAATTCAGATGCAATTACTTCAACAGTTATTGATGTTACTTCTAATTTGTCTGATGTAGCTTTTGATAAACATATCGCTATTCCTGTTAAAATTGATAGCAACAGTTTTTATTTAATATATGCAAACAAAAGTACACCTACTTCGTTATATGTACGAAAAATTACTGTAAATAGTGATAATACTTTAACATATAGTAGTGTAATTAAAAATTTATCCACAAACCAGTTGGTATTAAATCAGTATACTAAGTATGATGTTGTTGACAACATATTAGCTTTAGCTACAAATAATACAGACGGTAAACATTACGGTGGAGTAATACAACTAGATTTATCTAATATAAATAATTGTACATTAAGTAATCAAGTAAAAATTAACACCGTAGACACTGCAGTTTATTCCGAGCAAATAAGTGCTGTATTATTATCTCCAACAAAAAATACAGTAATTATTGAAGGAAGCCAATATAAAGATAGTTCATCATATAAACAGCATCAATATTTGGTAAAATTAGATATTACTAATAAAACGACCATAGCTATGGTTATGCGCAAACTTTTTGATGACACAACGGAGAGTTTGGGACAAATAATCAAAGTATTGGATAATGCGATGATACTTATTTCGGGAGTATCTTCGGGTAACTTGGGTTTTAGATATTTTTCGTATGGTTTTATAACTAAAAATAATAAATTCCATAAGCACAAAAATGCTGTAAATGTTTATAACACTAATGCGAACACATATACAGCATACAGAGAGTATTTCTGTGAAATGCCTGCAAACGCAAATAGAGGTGCGGTATTTTTAGCGTTGTGGCGTAAAGCAGATAGTAGTGATTACACTACATATGCTGATATAGCGGAGGGGTTTACTATTAAATCAATGGAAGATGCCTTTGATGGTGTTGCTTTGACACCCGGTACAAGTGGGAAACAAATTAAAGTGTTATTCTAAGGAGGTAATTATGCAGATAATAACTGATAAATTATTTTATCAAAATGTAATAATAATGAAAGGTAATAGTGTTGAAGTTTTTGACGATAATCATACTTTATTAAATGATTTATACGGAAACAAAATAATTTTTGCAAACGACACCATTAACACTTATTCTGTCGAAAACATTCCGGAACACGTTTCTGAGGGAAAATACTGCTACACACCGGAGCAAGGTTTTTATAAAAATCCAAATTATGTAGAACCCGACCCGGCAAACACTTATGGAGTATTTGACGAGGTGTACCATCAGATTATAGACGATTATAGTATGGAGTTAATTGAGAAAGGAGTTTTATAATGAGTATATTTGTAGAATCGTTAAAGAGGTTATATAGTGAGAAACATTACATTACGCTAGACTATATACATTCTCTGAAAGAAAAGAATAAGATAACACAAGAAGAATACGATTACATTGTTCCAGGAGAAGTGTTAACTGTTGAACAGTGTCTAAGTGAAATGGAAAGAGAGGTAGGTATCAATGGCTAGTAATAGAGAGAGATTAGATGCAATTAAAGAGGCTGTAAGAAATGATAAAGATACTCTTGCGGTTATTGATGAAGTAGGTATTACCATAGAGGATAAACCCTCAATAGTAACCCCTAGACCGGGTTATAAGTGGATTCCTTATCAGGCACAAGCAGGAGGAGCAATCACTTGGATAGAAGAAGCTGACCCTACAGCAGAGGGTACAGCAGAAAAACCTATCACGTTCAAGGTTGGTGTGGAAGTTTACCCTAACTATTATTATACTGACGGTGTGAAAAGATATGTGTGCATAAAAGGCGGTTTCCCACCGGAACTTGCTGAGGGAGAGTATTTTACAGAATTTTAACATCTTGACAAATAAACAGCCTTTTTCTATAATTAAATTATAAAATATAGGAAAGGCTGTTTATTATGACTATAGAAATATCTTTACTGATAACGCTTGTATCAGTCGGGTTCGCAGTATTCTTCGGACTACGAAACTTAAAACGAAATGAGAAAACGGACGTTAAGGAAGAAGCTACTTCTATGGCTATTTTGGTGGTTAAATTGGAGAATATTGAAACTGGTATTACAGATATTAAAGGTGAAATCAAGTCAATTAAAGATGGAGTTCAGAAAGACCACGACAAGCTGATTACAGTCATTGAGCTTGTGGATAACGTGAGCAGTCGTGTAAGAGAATTAACTAATGATGTTCACAGGCTTGAAGCTGAAGTGAACGAGGTAAAACAGACACAGGGAGCATAGTAAAATGAGTGTATTATGTGGATATGCGAGTATAGACGAAAGAGGTAAAATCTCCGGTGGAAAAGCAGGAGACCAAACCGGCAGAGAAGTTAAAACAGCACCGTGGTATCAGTTCGGACAGAACGTTGTGTTACGCTTTAAAAGCAGAGAAAAAGCCAAAGAAGCCGCTGAATGTATGAGGTGGCTGTGTGATACGGACTGGACAGGTTACGACCAGTTGGATAGAAAGACACTTTATAATGCTTTAAAGAAGCTGAAATGGAAATACAAGAAGCTGAGACTTAAAACCGAAACAGACTGTTCACAGCTTATATCGACAGTTTTAAACTGTGTGGGTATAAAGGTTAGTCCAAACATCTATACAGGAAATATGGTTAATGTATTAATGGCTACGGGACAGTTTAAGAAATACACTGATTCTGACCTGCTTAAGAGTGATAAGTTCCTTGCAAGAGGTGATATTATCATCAATGAGAAAACCCACGTTATAATGGCTCTGACAAGTGGCAGGTATTATAAATCCAAAATACCTTATCATTACAAAGGGGAAGTACCTATACTTCCGAGAAAAGGTTACTACGCAAAGGGTAACACAGGAAAGAATGTGACTAGAATACAGAAATTCCTAGCGTGGTGTAATCTTTATAAAGACGATATAGACGGTTCATACGGTAATAACACCGTAGATGCCGTAAAGGGTTTTCAGATGGCTGTAGGTCTTGTGATAGATGGTTCGTTTGGGAAGAAAACCCTTGAGAAATTAAAAGAACATTGTGAGAAATGAGGTGATTATTATGAGAAACAAACTCACTAGCAGAAAGTTTTGGCTTGCGGTATGTGCAGGTTTATCTTCACTGGGTACAAGTATTGCCGGTATAGCAACAGATAACCAAGTTATAGCTACAATCGGTATCTGCTGTACAGTATTCTCAGCGGCTATATATGCGGCTTGCGAAGCATATGTAGACGGTAAACATAAGGAAAAATAGTATGGAACAGTTCAAAGAATATGTAAAGGGTTGCAATGAAGTTGCAAAGAAGTGGGTTATAGCACTTATAGTATGTAATATAATGTGGGCAGTTGTGTTCACAACATTTATAGCATTAGCTTACATTCACCCAAGAGATTGTGTTCAGACACAGGACTTTAATCAGGAAACTCAACAGCAGAGTTATTCAGAAAGCGGTGATTAATAATGGCTTATCAGAAACAAACTGTAAGGTCGGGTGCTACCCTGCCGAATCCACCTCGTTTTGGTGGCTTTAAAGCTAAGAGAAAGAAAACTACAACCAAGAAGAAAAAGACTTCCGGTAAGAGGAAAAAGGCTAAGACGTATAGAACGTAGGTGATGCTTTTGAATACGGAAATTCAAAGCGTTAGAGCAATGCTCAGAAGTATATCACCAGTCAAAGCAAAGAAACTTCTTGATGGTTGTGAACTTCCTGAAGATGAATTTATTATAATTCTTGAACACGATATACGACAAAAGAATCTACAGGCACTTGCTGATTTTCTCGGTATGTCTTATCCGACAGTCAAACGAAAACACAAGACTGCCTTAAAGAAAATATATGATACTATAATGAACCTTTAAAGGTACTTTTATGAACCTTTGAGGTTCTTTTATTATGCTTAAATATAGGTATAGGAGGTGCTAGTAAATGAATAATACTGTAGTTATAATCGGTCAGAGTGAATATCTGTCCACACTGCCTGTACATCTTGTTACTTCAGTAATACAGGAACTTGTCACTATGGGTTATATTTCTGTACCTGAAACAGACAGTGCTTTTGTGAACAGATTAATTGATATGGGATACAGTCAGCTCGAAGCTGAAAACATATATCTCAGACACAAGGCAACTGACTCATTAGATGAATTAGACGAATATCTGACAATCAGAGAATTGAATTTAGGAGGTTGTTATGAATTATCAAGATGTAATGCCACAGATGCCATTTAACCCTAGACAAAATTATATGAGCAGACTGGATATGTTACAGCAACAGCAGAAACAGTCCATTCAGCCGCAAAATAATGTCAATTGGGTGAATGTAAATGATGACAGTGAGGTGCGAAACACAACGGTACAACCCAATGTCAAAGTGTGGTTTATGAATACGAACAAGCCGGTGTTTTACCTTAAAGAAGCAAACGAGATGGGTATATGTACAACCAAAGCTTTTGAGTTTAAAGAAATACCCTTTAAGACGGACGAAAATATATCTACCGAGCAATTTATCACTAAAGAGCAATTCAGTGGCTTAGAAGCTAAAATAGAGGCTCTCACGGCTATGATAGCCAGTAAGGAGGTAAAAGATGAACCCGTTAATGCAAAATCCTCAAAATCAAAATAACCCTATGAGTATGATAGGTGAATTTATGAAATTCAAGAAACAGTTCACAGGTAACCCACAACAGGCTGTTATGCAACTTTTAAACAGCGGTCAGATGTCACAGGCTCAGTTTGAGCAGTTAAAACAACAGGCTCAGATGTTCAGTCAGTTCTTAAAGTAACATACAGCAATAAAGCTGTGTGAATAAATTAATCATATTAAGAAAGGAGATTTAATATGGAAAACTATAGCTTAGCGGATATTAAAGCCGCAACAGACGGTAACGCTGATTTTGCCGGCAACGGTGCTTGGTGGATAATCATACTGTTCCTGTTTATGTTCGGTACCAACGGTTGGGGTGGAAACGGCAGAGGTAACGCTTTCACTGACTCAGAGATTCAGAGAGGATTCGATAACCAGTTTATAGAATCAAAACTTGATTCACTGGGTAACGGAATCTGTGATTCCACTTACGCTCTCAACAACACAATTCAGCAGGGCAACTTTGCCTTAAGCAACACTATTCAGCAGGGTGATTTCGCACTTCAGCAGAGACTGTGTGAACTCTCACATCAGATGGAAAACTGCTGTTGCGAAACGAAACAGGCTATTCACAGTGAGGGTGAAGCAACTAGAGCATTAATCAGAGATAATGAGATTCAGACACTCAGAGACAAACTTCAGGAAGCAAACTTCACTATCTCACAGGACGCTCAGAACAGATACCTGCTTGACACACTGGGTAGCTTTGTGACTAACCCACCACTTACAACTAGAGCAGGATATAACTGCGGAGGTTGTGGTTGCTATTAAACTTCAGAGGGGGTTTTAACTCCCTCTTTGAGAAAGGAGATTACTATGAGTAAATGTGTTAATTTTCACAGAACTTCAAATGTGGCGGTATCGGGTGAAAATCTGTTGCTGACACTTGCAGACAATCCAAACGGTATAGTTTCGTTACAGAGAGTATGTTTTGTAATTTGTCAGAACATTCCGACAGCCGGAGAAACCCTGCCCGTAGAGGTCACAATCAACGGTGCAAACATACCTGTGTACAATAAGTACAGCTTACCTGTGACCGGTTCAGACTTAAGAACGAGAAGAAAGTACAGAGGATATTATGTTGTAAACGGTGCGAACTCGTATCTGATTGTGGAGAACCTGCCTATGAATGTATGCGGTTGTGGAGGTTGCTAGTATGAAAATCATAAAAGAATTGGTGTCTCAGATACACGATGAGGTTAAAGATGCAAACAAATATATTGAATGTGCTTTGAAGTATCGTGATGAGGACAGAAGTCTTGCCGATATGTACAACAATCTCTCACTACAGGAAAGCAATCATATGGATATGCTCCACAGCGCTGTTGTGAAGATTATTGAGAATTATCGTAAGGAACACGGAGAACCGCCTGAAGCAATGGAAGCGGTTTATAACTGGGAACACGAGAAAATTATTGAAGAAGTAAAAGAGATTAAGATTTTACAGTCAATGTATAAATCTTAAAAAGAAAGTATGTACCAAAATAGGTACATACTTTTTTATTTCTGTAGATTTGCAATGTGGTTATCCACACCCCATATAATATCATTGAGGTCTAGCATATTGTCTATGCAAGCATAGATGCCACCTGCGTTTATTATCTTGTTTCCCTCAATTTTCTGTCTGTTACTTTCTTTTCCTTTACCGTCCGGTCTTTTAAGTTCAAGACCGATAAAGAAACCTTTATAACAAATCAGTCTGTCCGGTACTCCGGCTCTTTGAATACCGTTACCGTGTATGTTCACAAAGTAACAGTCATTCAGACTTTTCAGATACCGGTCTACTTCTTTTTCGAGTATTTTTTCTTTCATTCAGTTTGTCCTTTGCTATACTATCAGCAAGTCTGCGGAGCTTCTTTCGTCTCCATATATCAACCTGTCCGGAACATTTGAATATCATCTTTAGCTGTTCAAGCATTATCTCCACATCTGCTATTTCTTCAGCAATATTAATCTGAACAGGTACAGTATCTTCTTTGCGTTTATGCTTACGCTTAAACTTATTGAGTGCCTGTATCAGTTCAGCCATTTCCTCTACGGACTGGTCAACTTGGCTGACCTGTCCGTAGTGAACAATAGCACTGTGGAGAATCTTTTTATTCTCCTGATTCATAACATCACCTACAGTTTAGGTCTTGCAGGTGCTTCATCTACAGCATCTGTTGGTTCTGCGGTATCTGTTGGTTTTACACTTTCTGATACAGGCATTTCGCTTTCTGAAGCTGAACCGATGATTTTACCGATGTTAGCAAATGTCAGCATTTTACCGTCCTCTTTCTTGGACTCAACATCTGTGTGAATAATCTCAACTCTCACACATTTACCCACAAGGGTAGGAATATCATCAGTATCAAATTCCTTAATATCTCCCAGTAAAGCCTTTAACATAAATGATGTAACGAACATAGCCTTTTCGTTTGAACCGTCAAGCTGATATGTGTTTGATACAGTTTCACCGTAGGCATTTTCAAACTTCATTTCTAAGTTCTTAGGTCTGTTCTTAGGCTTACCCTCTGCTGATATAACTCTTAATACCTGTTCACCCTCTCTCATAAGTGTGAATGTTCCCTCTGTTAATTTTACTTTCATTTTGTTTTGTTCCTTTCTTTTTTTTCTTTTTATTTTATTAACTTAGAAAACCGTAATCGGTTTTTCAATCGTATAACTAAATTCTACAGGTATTCCTGCATATTTATAAAGATTTGTCATAGCCGAGCATATCTTGTGCATCTTATATACGATTTCGTATGCCGGAATTTCAGCATACCACAATCTATCACACATTTCATTAACAAATTCTTTTGATGCGTTGACGATATACTCATCGGATAAATCAATTCTATCATCAACAGCTACAACACCGCTCAATATCTTTGCGTATTTGTCAAACACATCTACGTTGTCCGCATATTCGTTTTTCACAAACCCGATACATTCAATAGCTGTTTTAGCAAATATTCTTTTCATACATATCACTCCTTTTTAAACCTTAATGTGTAACTACCCGGTTTTGTGATAAGGTATTTGTCAAGACCGTCAGCTATAAGTGCTTCAACGTCAGCTTCGACCTTATCATCACCTTTAGTTATTTCAGCATTTTCATATTTGATGTTTGTATCGTTTTCACCCATTTGCGACATCAGTTCTGCTTTTATATCAGCTTTCAGAGCCTTTATTTGCTTTTCTAAACCGTCTAAACCGCAGTCACGCTTGATTGTATCAATCTGCTCTGTAAGTCGCATCACAGCCTTGATTTTATCGCTCAGACCGTCTGCTTCAACCGGTTCGGTCTTTCTGAGTTCCTTAAGAATGTCAGCATCTCTTTTTTCATCGAACTCCGGAGATACACCCTGCAGTACATAATAGTTCCACCAGTCCTCAGCATACTTTATAAACTCAGTAAATGGTTTGCCGCCTATTTCAACCATTGAGAGGTTGAACATATAGACTTTAGTATTGTCTGTCGTAGGTACGAACTTCTCAGGGTGACCGTAATCGTCATCTTCGAGGAACGCTACAACCATTATTACGTTGTCCACACCCTCTAAGTATGCGTACAGACAAGCCTGCATCATATAATACACCGGTGGAGCTGTAAGCCAGTCCTCAACTCTCTTGGTTGTTTTGATTTCTATAATGGTTTTAATATCGCCGTTAGGTTTCGTGATTACAGCGTCCCACATACCGCCGAAAACTTTAGAAGCATCTTTGTAGAAGTCATACTTTACGCTCTCGTAAAGGTTGCCGAAGTATTCTTCCGGAGAAGTTACCCTCTTTGAGATTGTGTCTGTTTCAGAGATGTATCGGAACAGGTCTTTGTAGCATTCTTTCATTGTTACGATTCCTTGTCGTTATATTTTACCGCAGCGGCAGACCGCACGC
>OQVU01000385.1_pt1 | contig 16238 bp, 11 predicted proteins | sample 1691611 | NCBI WGS metagenome assembly OQVU01 (sample SAMN03418272, study PRJEB22391) | human gut metagenome | biome: human-gut; feature: organic feature; material: feces | host: Homo sapiens | place: Tanzania | collected 2013-01
TCCATAAGCAGGGCGGTGATGGGAGTGAACGGGGCGGCGGCGGGAGTGGACAGGGTAGTGATGGGAGTGAATAGGGTGATGGCGGAAGCAAGCAGGGTAGTGGCGGAGCGCAACTGCCCGGATGCCGTGGTTTCTACGGACTTCTGCGGACTTCTCTCCGTGGTCGCATCGCTGATTATGGCCCTCGTGAATGTGATTTCTATGAAAATATTTTGCCACGTCTGCGTCTTTTACTAACTTTGCACTCGGAATACAAGGCGTATTCTAAGGGGTGCTTGGGCTCTTGCCCAGGCTGAGATTATACCCACTGAACCTGAAACGGGTAATGCCGACGCAGGGATAGGTAAAACCTCTTTTTTATTGTTTTAATTTTTAAGGTATACATGAAAAGAAATGTATTCTTTTTGGCTGCACTTACTTGTGCAGCAAATCTTTATGCAGTAGAGCCTGTAGATACAGCTAAGGCTGTGATGCTGCAGGATGTTCAGGTAACATCAACTCGTGCAGGCAAGCACACACCTATGGCTTTCACTAATTTCAACCAAAGCCAAATCAAGAGTGTTAACTTCGGACAGGATATTCCTTATCTCCTTTCCCTAACTCCTTCAATCACCACAACTTCTGATGCAGGTAATGGCATCGGCTATACCACTTTGCGTGTGCGTGGTACCGACCCTTCGCGCATCAACATCACATCAAATGGTGTGCCACAGAGCGATGCTGAAAGCTCACAGCTCTTCTGGGTAAACATGGCAGACTTTGCCTCAAACCTTCAGAGCATGCAGATTCAGCGTGGTGTAGGTACTTCTACCAACGGTACAGGTGCTTTTGGTGCTACCATCAATATGCTTACCGAGAATATCGGCACAAAGCCTTACGTTGGTCTCGACCTCAGCGCAGGCTCTTACTATTCTCACAAGCAGACCGTACGCTTCAGCTCTGGTTTGCTCAACGAGCATTGGGGCATTCAGGGTCGCTTGTCTAACATCGGTTCCAAGGGCTATCTCGACCGTGCTTTCACTAAGCTCAACTCTTATTTCTTGCAGGCTGGATATTTCGACGATAATACCGTAGTAAAGCTCATCACCTGGAACAACCAGGAGCAGACATACCATGCTTGGAACTATACTTCAAAGTATGAGCAGTCTATGTATGGTCGCTCATACAACTCTTGCGGATATATGGGCAAAGATGATAATGGCAACATGATGTTCTACGACAATCAGACCGACAACTATCATCAGCAAAACTATCAGCTCGTGTGGAACCAGCGCTTGAATAGCGCCCTCAACTTCAACGTCACAGGCCATTACACTCGTGGCGACGGCTATTACGAGCAGTTTAAGCGCAACAAGTCGCTCATCAACTGGGGACTCTCTACAAACCCTGACGAGATAGGCAACGTGATTGAGCAGAAGAAGATGGGCAACGACTTCTATGGCGCTATCGCTTCGTTGAACTATTCTGCCGATAAGCTCTCAGCTACCTTTGGTGGTGGATGGAACAAATATGATGGCGACCACTTCGGAAATGTTGTTGGCAAGCCTAACTATGAGTACTATCGCAACAACGCCAAGAAGACCGACTATAATGTATATGGTAAGGCTTCATACGAATTCTTGGAGGGTATGAGCGCATTCGTTGACTTGCAGTATCGCCATGTCAACTATACCATGCAGGATCCTAACGATAGCTACGGCTCAAATGCCGATGGCAAGTATATCATCGACGACGACTTCAATTTCTTCAACCCTAAGTTCGGTATCAACTACGACTTCTTGCCTGGTCAGCGCCTCTATATCTCTTACGCTATAGCTCATCGCGAGCCTACACGTAACGACTACGAAGACAACCTCGGCACTAAGATGAAGTCTGAGCGTTTGAACGACTTGGAGCTTGGCTACAAATATCAGAGCAAGACCTTCAGCGCAGGTGCCAACTTCTACTATATGGACTACAAAGACCAGTTTGTGCTCACAGGCGAGCTCAACAACATCGGTGAAGCCATTGCCAAGAATGTTGGTAGCAGCTATCGTATGGGCGTAGAGCTCGAGGCTGCATGGATGCCTGTAGACTGGTTCCGTTGGGATGCTAATGCCACATGGTCGAAGAATCGTGCTAAGGATTGGACCATCACCGACAACGATGGCGACCTCTGCAATCTTGGCGACACACCATTGAGCTTCTCGCCAGATTTCATATTCAACAACATCTTCACATTCTCTTACCAGGGATTCAAGGCTATGGTGCAGAGCCAGTACATCAGCGACCAGTATCTCACCAACACAGGCTTCAAGACCATGGAGTGCAAGGATGCTAATGGCAATACCACATACGAAACTCTCTTGCTCAAGAAGCATTTCAACACCAATATCGACCTTAGCTACAATTTCGCTTTGCCTTCAGTTGGTATCAAGAGCATGAACGTAGGCGTAAGCTTCTACAACATCTTCAGCGCTAAGTATGATAATAATGGTTGGGCAGCTCCACAGTTCGTGAAGTCGGGCAATAGCGTCAAGGCTGTCAACGAGTGGGGCGTACGTGATGCTGATGCAGCAGGCTTTGCCGTTTCTGCACCATTCAACTTCATGGCTCACATGTCAATCGATTTCTAATCATATTTTATGGAATATCTCGCAGCCCATTGGCTCGACATCTTTACAACGATACTCGGCTTGATTTATATCTTGCTCGAGTATCGTGCTTCTATAGCACTATGGTTGGTTGGCATCATTATGCCTGCCATGGATGTATGGCTCTATTGGAGCCACGGACTATATGGCGATGCCGGTATGGCAGTCTACTATACCGTTGCCGCCATCTATGGTTGGGTGGTATGGAAATTCGGCAAAAAGCATGGTCAGCAGCAGGCTGGCGACATGCCTATCACCTTCATGCCTCGTAGGTTGTACTTGCCTACATTCATATTCTTCTTCCTGGCATGGGGCGCCACATATTATGTCCTCATCACCTTCACCGACTCCACAGTTCCGCTCCTCGATGCCTTCACCAATGCTCTTAGCTTCGTAGGTCTTTGGGCTTTGGCTCGCAAATATATCGAGCAATGGTTCTTCTGGATTATTGTCGACATCATCTGCTGTTATCTCTATGTTGTCAAAGGCATACCTTTCAAGGCAGCCCTCTACGGTCTTTATGTCATTATTGCCGTAGCAGGATATTGGAAGTGGAAGAAGATGATGGCAAAATAATAATTCTCGATTTTTTTCGTTTATTCATAGAGGTGGTATCTTTTTGCCACCTTCTAACGAATAAACGAAATGAATAATACATTATTTATATATAAAGCTCTATGCCGGTTTGCCCACCATCTGCCAATGCTCGTTATTGCCTTGGCTTTATTCTCGTCGTGTGGTGCCGACCGCAACTTCAAGAAGGGAGAAAAATATCTTGCTCTTGGCGAATATTTCGATGCTGCCACAGAGTTTAAGCAAGCCTACACCAAGACTCCTGCCAAGGAGCGCGAACGCAGAGGACAAATAGCTCTGAAAATGGCTGCAAGCTACGACAAGAGTTTGCAAACTGCCAAGGCTGTGGCTGCATATCGCAACGCCGTGCGCTACAAGCAGGCTTCATCATCCGATTATCTTGCTCTCGGTCGTCTGCTCCTGAAAACAGGCAGCTACAAAGAGGCTGCACAAATCTTCGAGATGGTGCTCGACTCCATGCCCGACAACGCCCTTGCCCGAAATGGTCTTGAAGCTGCACGTAAGGCTCCTGGCTTCAAGGATGCCGGCAGCCGCTATACCGTAAAGCGCATGGATATCTTCAACTCTCGTCGTGCCGACTATTCGCCTATGCTTCTTGGCGACGAGAGCGAACTGCTATATTTCACCTCCACTCGCAACGATGCTCAGGGCGACGAACTTAGCGGCATTACTGGTGCTAAGCCTGGCGACATATTCTTTAGCGAAAAAGACGATAAGGGGAAATGGAGCAAGCCCGAAGTTGTGCAGGGTGGGGTAAATACCGACTACGACGAGGGCGCTTGTGCCTTCTCGCCCGATGGCAGAACCATGTATCTCACTCAATGTTCCACCGACCCTTCCTATCCTCGCTATGCCAAGATTATGACCTCTAACCGTAGCGATGCTTCTTGGGGCAAGGCTACCGAACTGAAACTTTCTAACGACACTCTTTCCAGCTTCGCTCATCCTGCCATATCGCCCGATGGCGAATGGCTCTATTTCACCTCCGATATGCCGGGTGGCAAGGGTGGCTTGGATATTTGGCGTGTGCGCATCACTTCGGCAGGCTTAGGAGGTGTAGAAAATCTTGGCGAACCCGTCAACACTCCTGGCGACGAGGCATTCCCTACGTTCCGTCCTAATGGCGACTTCTATTTCTCAAGCAACGGACATCCGGGCTTGGGTGGCTACGATATCTTCATTGCTCGTGTGGGCAAAGACCATCGCTATCATCTTGAACACCCGGGCTATCCGCTCAACTCTCAAGCCGACGACTTCGGCATGACCTTCGAGGGACCATACAATCGTGGCTACTTCTGCTCCAATCGCAACGACGGCAGAGGTTGCGACCACATCTATTCTTTCGACAATCCTGAAATTGTGAACACCATAAAGGGCTACGTCTACGAAATAGATGGCTACGAGCTTCCTGCTGCCCAAGTATACGTCGTTGGCGACGATGGCACCAACGAAAAACTATCCGTGCGCAGCGATGGCTCCTTCACCAAGGTTGTTACCCCAGGCGTAAGCTATCTCATGCTTGCCACCTGCCAAGGCTATCTCAACCATCGCGAAGAGCTAAAAGTGGCTGCCACCGACGAGAGCCACGAGGATGTGCTGCAGTTCCCTCTGGCTTCCATCTCCACCCCTGTACTCATCGACAATATCTTCTATGAGTTCGACCGTGCCGACCTCACCAAGGCTTCTGAGCTCGAGCTCGACAAGCTCGTGGCTTTGCTCAACGAAAATCCGCACGTCACCATCGAGCTTAGCTCGCATTGCGACTATAAAGGTTCGGCAGAATACAACAAGCGCCTGTCGCAACGTCGTGCCGAGAGCGTAGTCAACTATCTCATCGCCCACGGTATAGCTGCCGACCGCCTCACTCCTATGGGCTATGGCAAAGAGCGACCAAAGAAGATTAAGAAAAAAGTGGCTGAGAAATATCCTTGGCTAAAGGTCGACGACGAGCTAACGCCCGACTTCATCAAGGCTCTCAAGAATCCTGAGAAAGAGGAAATCTGCAATTCCCTCAACCGTCGTACCGAGTTCACCGTGCTCCGCACCACCTACGGACTATTCGACGAGAATGGCAACCTAAAGGCGCAGCCTAAGCCTGCCAAAAAAACAGAATCATCCTCCGACGATGTCGACTTCGAATTCTATGAATGATGCTTTCTATTCTTGAGCATAATCATGGGTTTAGAGTACTAACCAAGTGCGATTACTCGCATGGCGCTTTTCGAATAGTCGAATGTCGATTTTCGAATAGTCGCATTATGCCTTTCGATTACTCGCATAATGCCTTCGAATAGTCGCCTTTCGATTAGTCGCATAATAAAGACAACTAAAAAGCCACATATTCTACGCTTTTGCCACGGTTTGGCATCGTAGAATATGTGGTTTTACTTATATTGCACTTCCTTTTTGGAATGTCTGTTCTGTGCTTAACTTATTGGTTATTAGCCTTTTAGAGAGATGTTGGCGCGTTCCCGTTCCAGTTGTTCCTGTTGTTCCAATTAATATTTTTGGTGTTCCATTTTCTAACTTCTTATATATAACTACTTAATAATCAATTAATTATATAGTCTATATAGGGGCAGTTCGCATGTTAATACCCTAATTGGAACAATTGGAACAACTGGAACACAGAACTTTGATACTACTTCTCCTTCAAGGCTTTGTTTGGCAATAGAATTTCGTTGAGAATCTTTCTTTCCCCTTTACTTACTCACCACGTATTTCTTTCCGTTTTGGATATAAATTCCGTTGGTGGGGGCTTGGGGTTTGATGCCCTGAAGGTTTACCCATGCGGTGTCGGGAGATTGCTTCTTGGGGCGCTTGATGGATGTGGGGTTAGAGGGATCTTCGTTGGATACCATGATGCTATATACATAGATGGCGCCACCTTTGGAATGGAATACGATGTCGGTTTCGTCCTTGATTTCGTCGCTCACTTGCCAACAGTTGGTGACTAAGTCGGCTGACTTGGTGCCACCCTTGATGAGCATAAGGTTGGTATCGCTGTGGCTATCAGTATCGGGGGTGATGCCTCGTTCGCCTTTGGCTGACTTGGTGACGATGGTGATATATTGCAGAGGCTTAACCTTTGGGATGGTCATTTTCAGGTTGTCGGCATAGAGGCAGATGTGGTTGCCTGGTTTGATATAGAGGCGGTTGCCACTTGGCGACTTGAAATATAAGCCTTTGGTTTCTTCGATGGTGGTGTTGTTGGCTACAGGCTCCCAAAAGGTGGGTAAAGCGCTGTTGTATCTATAGCCTGTGCTGCCTTTGGCTTCCCATTTGCTGTCGGCTTTGAGGTTGGCTTCGGTGGCTTGGCTTTTTAGTACTTTGAAGTCCCACATGCGTTCAGCCTCTACTTTGCCTACATCCTCTGTGCCTGTAGGCTTCGTGGGTTTTGTGGCTTCAACCTCGTTGCCATCTACGAGACCGAGAGCAACGAGCTTGTTGTACATCATTTTGCCAAGATATTCTGTAGACGCTTTGTCGAAGTGGAGCTGGTCGGAGCGCAAGGTTACGCCCTCCATATCGATGACGTAGACATTCTCAAGGTCGTTAGCCACCTGCAGCTGCGCCTCTTTCACCTTGGAGCTATATTGCTTGCTGTCGCTGGTGATGGTGCCGAAGATGAAAGGCAGAGTCTTGTCTTTCTCGTCGCCCGTTTTCTGGTATATGGCGTTGCGCATATACTGAATCATGGTTTTGAAGTTGGTGTAGTAGGCGCCTGCAGCATTACGGTCGCTCTCGCCCTGATGCCACATAATGGCTTTTACGTCGTAGCCCTGCTGTAGCTTAGATAGTGTGCCATCTACAAGGTCGGAGAAACCCTCGGTGAGCGACTTGGTGAGCGATTTGCCCGTGGTGATGTCGCCACGATATGCGTTGTTTTCGGCTATCCATGTGGGGTCGGCATACCATACAGGTAGTTTTTCGGCTGTTACGCCTGTGGCTATGGCTGTGCCGCCATAGGTGCATTTTATGGCGTAGAAGTCTTGTTGCAGGGCTTGCTCTATGAAATAGTTTGTTACATCGCAGAAAGCCCAACGCTCTTTGGCGTTGTCGAAGTTGCGAGTGGTGAAAGTGCCGGAACTTTGGCTCGTTACGTTGGCATAATGCAGATACTTGTAGCCCGGTTTGAGATAGTCTACTATTTCGCTATTGTAAACTCTGCCGTCGGCATTCGACTGTCCGGCTGTGATGAAAACGCTTGCAGGCTTCTGCTGCGCATTTGCGTTGAGAGCCACGATAGGCAAAGCCAAGGCTCCAGAAAGGAGGATTTGTTTAAGCATATTGAATTAGGTTTTTTATTGTTTATTGAGTTCTATTTTGTCGATATCAGGCATCCACATGGTAGGGTGGGTGAGCTCGATTTTATTGTTTCCCTTGCTAAGAGTGGTGCTGAAAGAAATCTGCTGAGAATTGTCAACATGGAGCTTGTGGGCAACACCATTAACGTAGGCTATGATGCCACGATTTTTGTTTGGCTTGATGAATAAAGTGATGGTGTATGAGCCACCATTATCACTCCAAACATTATCCCAGATGATGGAATTGGCTGCAAAACCTCCGCCACGAGTTACGAGCATGCCACATGAAGCCTTGTCGTCGTGAGAGTATAATATTTCGCGCTTTCGTTTGCCAAGGTCGTTGTATAGAGGAAGGTAAGCCCACTCTGCTTCGTAGCGTGTGGGTTCGATGCGATGTTTGGCAGTAGCCTTCAATATCAGTATATCGTGGGCAGGGATAGTGGCTGTGATGGAGTCCGTGGTGGCTTTGAGGTCGGTATGGGTGAAGACGTTGTGGAGGCGAGTTTTACCACTAAGCTCAAGATCGGATAGTGGCACAGAGATTCGACGCTCGGTGTTGGCAGAATTATAGAGAGCTACTGCACGAGTGGTACCTCGGCGCGCAATAATATCTTTCACCAATACGTATGTACTATCGTGAGCCACTACGGGGTAGGCTTGTAGCGCCAAGGAGTCTTGATTGATGGCTATGAGTTCTTGATTTTTCAGTAATGCCAACGACGAAGGGCGAATCTTGCTGAGGTCGCAACCTATGAGCAATGGTGACGACATCATACACCACATGCCGAAGTGTACTCGCTCTTCGCCCTCCTTAAGGCCGCGGCTAATCTCAAGCATGTCCATATCGTTGAAATGACCACCACGGCAGTAGGCTGATAGTGGCATATTCTTAGCTATGATATTGCGCACGGAATTCCATTTAGGACGAATGTCGCTACTTATTCGCCACGAGGCAGCAAGGTTGGCAGCCCATGTGCCGGGGAAAGCCCAACGGCAGATGTTTATTTCTACATCGTTGCGCCCCGTGTCGTCGATGGCTTTGCATATGGTGGAGTATCGTTCTTGTTCTTCAAGGTCGAGCTCGGTGCCAGCGCCACAATAGTCGATTTTGATGAAGTCGAAGCCCCATTTGTTGAAATATAGTTGTGCGTCTTGCTGCTCATGCCCATATAGTCCTGCGCCAATGCCATTATGGTCATTGTCGTAGATGCTACCACATGTGACGTAGCCTGCATCGGAATATATTCCAGCTTTCAGACCTTTGGAGTGGATATAGTCGGCAATTGGTTTCATGCCGTTGGGAAATCTTGTGGGGTGTGGAATCATATTTCCACAGGAGTCGCGATGACCGAAGAATCCATCGTCGATATTGATATATGTATAGCCCAATTTGTCGAGCCCTAACGCTACCATGGTATCAGTCTGCTTTTTGATTAGCGAGTCGGATATGTTCACATGGTATGTGTTCCACGAGCTCCATCCCATAATAGGGGTGGTGCGATGCTGAGCGTGGAGGAGACAACAGGAAGTTACACACATTATTAATAATAAATTACTAATTTGTTTCATCGTTTTGGAGTTGATGGTTTAAATGAATGGTTATTAGGGTTGTTTCTATGTGCAAAGGTATAAAATGAAAATCGTACAATACTGCAAGATGCTACGCAAACTTGCAATATCGTACGATTGTTATCCCTTTTTACCCTTTTACCTTTTTACCTTTCCACGGGGAATACATAGAATTCGCGGTCGACGTCGTAGTCGAGCATCCATTGGTCGACTACGATATGAGGGTCGAGCGCCTGAATGGTGATGGTATGTTTGCCCATAGGAAGATATGTGAAGATGGAGCGGAGTGCCTGACCACGTAGCACATTCTGCTTCCAACGCTCTGAGCGGAATGGCTCTTTGAGGCTGAAGACTACAGGAGCCTGGTCGTCGATGGTGACCTGATAGCGGATGTCGCCCTTATCGTTTGCCTGAGTAGGGATGGTGGCGATGCGAACGACGCAGCTGTCGCTACGGAATGTAGAGAACTCGTAGCTGAGCTTTTCGCCCTTAGGCAGCGCCACGGCATTCATGCTATGGCCAAGCATGTCGATAGGCTTTGCTTGGGCAGAAGCCGACGACCATTGGCAGGCGTTGCGAGCTATGGTGTTGTCGGTTTTTAGCTTGGCAGGTATGAGCGAAGCATCGGAATGCTCCTTGATATTGTCGGCTGTGAGTTTGCCTGGCAATACAGGTTCGCCAAATACAGGCAAGTCGCGAGGCTTATAGTCCATAGAGCCACGCCATTTGCCATTAGCCATGGTGTTGTTGTAATAATCTGTGAGCGAGAGAATCTCTTGGTAAGCATAATGGCTGCGCACGGCAGCATCGAGAGCCTCGTCGTCGTGGTTGAAAGAATCTGAGCGACCAAGATGGCGTGCCTCCTGAGCCTGCAGAGTCTTGGTAGCCATGGCTGCAGCACCATATACAGGATATTTGATGGCAGCAAAGTAGGCATCCTTGAGCTCAGGGCGAATTAGGGGTTCGGCAGCATCCACGATAGCCTTTATGTCCTCGTAGTCGTTGATATAGCGTTCGAGCTCGTTGCCAAACTGGTCGGCAGAGAACTCGGTATCCTGCATAGGAGAACGTCCGCCAGGGAATTTCTTTTTATCGAGTTCCACTTGGCTCCATCCCATAAACTCTGGTCGGCGAATGCCGCAAAGATGATAGAACTGGCGCATGGCAGGATAGAGCTTGGCAGCAACGATGTCGCCAAACTGCTGAGCGAGCCACGCCTTGAGGTGGTTGCCAATAGTGTTTTCGTTTACGCAATTGATATTCCACGCCATGTCGAGGAATAAGCTGAGGTCGTAGGCAGCAACCTTAGGGTCGTGGACATTAACTATCCACAGTTTGCGAGCATTGTGGTCGTAAGCTGTGCGCATTTCGTTGAATATCAAGCCCGGCTGAGTGGTGGTGAGCCACAGATGGTCGTGAGGTCTGCCCCAATAGCTCAGATGATAGTAAACGCCAGCGCCACCACTACGCTTCTGCTGTTCGTCGTCAGAAAGGCGAGTGAGATAGCCATAGTTGTCGTCGCACCACATGAGCGTAACATCGTCAGGCACCTTTAGTCCATCCTCATAAATCTCTAACACCTCTTTATATGGTACAAACACCTGCGGAATGTTTTTCATCGACTTGCCGAAGGTTTTGTGGAGCATCTTTCGCTGCTCGTCGATGACAGCCTGAAGACCGTGGAGCTTCTCTTCCTTGGTTTTGACACCCTGCATAGAGCCGTCGTGGATGCCACGCATGCCGAGAGTGTAGAGAGCATCCATGCCAGCTGTTTCGTGAAGGCGCTCAGCCCAATAGTTTACCACATTATGCTTATTGGTGATGAAATTGAATGGTCCACGCTTCTTCTCGTCCCATTCGCCGACATTATTGCGCAACATAGGTTCGCAATGCGATGAGCCTACGAAGATGTCGCAAGAGTCGGCAACCTCTCTGTTGCCCTTTACCTTGAAGAAAGCCGTGGTGCCCTCGTGCATGGCAGGCCAAATGGTGTTGGCTCTGAGACGCAACAAGAGTTCGAAGACATGTTTATAGAAACGAGGTCCCATCTCGCCCTTCTTGGCATGCTTGCCCTCAATCTTCTGCGCCCATACTCGCGACGACCAGTCCTCATCGTTGATGAAGATGCCACGATAAGCGACCGAAGGATATTGGCGTGTGAAATAATTGTCGGGTAGCGCAAGATATTGTTTCTTTTCAGGCACCACGTCGCCCCAGTAAATCCAAGGCGAAACGCCCGCTAAGCGCGAGAGTTCGAGAATGCCGTAGGCTGTGCCACGACCATTGCTACCCACGATGACTATCTTGCCCTGGTTGATGCTTATGGTAAAAGCATCCTGACGAGTGATGATGTCGGTATATGAAATCTTTCGCTTGTCGAGTTCCTTCATCTCTTTGTTGGTGAGCATGTCGAGCTGGAATATCTCTACAGGCGCTTTGCCTACAGAGTGAGCATGATGGCCTGTGACAGCCTTCATGTCGGACGAAAACATGCCAAGCGCAATCTTTACCACAGGCGACGGCTTGTTGCACACGCGATATTCCACATTGCCACGACCACTATACCACACAACATCCTTGGCAGATATTGGCGTGAAGAAAGAGAAAAGAAAAATTGATAATAGCGATAAAAATAGTTTTTTCATTGTTATTGGTTTGGGTTCTGACGATAATCAGATTTTTTGGTTCTTAAGATTATTCTGCTTGCAAAGATAATGTTTTTAGATGTTATGGCAAACGAGATAATTATGAAAAGTGGTAAAAATCTACGCTTTGATGGCAAATTGATGGCGGTAAGACTATAAAAGTCGGAAAAAAGGAGTATCTTTGCAAAAGAATACAATAATAATATATATATACACATTATAATAATGACACTATATCCAAAACTCATAACTGACGCTTTGGCAACAGTTATGTATCCCGGTACAAAGAAGAATCTCATAGAGAGCGATATGCTTGCCGATCAGCCTCAGATAGACGGCATGAAGGTGAAGGTGATATTGACATTCCCTCGCGATACAGACCCTTTCTTGAAGTCGACAGTAAAGGCAGCCGAGGCAGCCATACACTATCATGTGGGCAAGGAAGTGGAAGTGGAAATCGTTACGGAGTTTAAGTCGCAGCCACGTCCTGAGATAGGAAAACTATTGCCAGGGGTGAAGAATATCATCGCTGTAAGCTCAGGCAAGGGTGGAGTAGGCAAGAGCACCGTTTCTGCCAACCTTGCCGTGGCTTTGGCAAAGTTGGGATATAAGGTAGGATTGCTCGATACCGATATTTTCGGACCTTCGATGCCAAAGATGTTTGGTGTGGAAGAAGAGCGCCCATACGCAGTAGAGAAAGACGGACGACAGCTCATAGAGCCTATTGAGAAATATGGAGTGAAGCTGTTGTCTATCGGCTTCTTCGTAAACCCTGATACCGCAACCTTGTGGCGTGGAGGTATGGCAACAAGCGCATTGAAGCAGCTCATCGCAGATGCCGACTGGGGCGACCTCGACTATTTCATCCTCGACACTCCTCCAGGCACATCAGATATCCACCTCACACTTTTGCAGACCCTCTCTATAACAGGAGCTGTAATCGTGAGCACCCCTCAGAAGGTGGCTTTGGCAGACGCCCGCAAGGGTATCGACATGTATATGAACGAGAAGGTGAATGTGCCAATCTTGGGCTTGGTAGAGAATATGGCATGGTTTACACCAGCCGAATTGCCTGAGAACAAATACTACATCTTTGGCAAAGAAGGATGCAAGGAACTGGCTAAGGAAATGAATTTGCCTTTGTTGGCACAGTTGCCTATGGTGCAGAGCGTTTGCAATAATGGCGACCAGGGTCAGCCTTCGGCAGTAGACACAGACACTATCATGGGACAGGCTTTCCTCTCGTTGGCTCAAAGTGTGGTTACTATGGTGAACCGCAGAAACAAAGAGTTGCCAAAGACAAAGATTGTGAATGTGAAGAAATAAAACTACTACGATAATCCCATCACTTTCCCCTCACCAAAAGAGAGGAAAGTGATTATACTTATAAACTAAAAACCTATTTAACAAATGAAAAGATTTGGATTTAAGATGTATCTCAAGCCAGGCTGTGAGAAAGAGTATGCAAAACGTCATGCCGCTATTTGGCCAGAGTTGAAACAGATGATCAAGGATGCTGGTGTAAGCAACTACAGCATTTTCTGGGACAAGGAAACAAACCTATTGTTTGCCTACCAGGAATGCTCGAAAGATACCAACAGCCAAGATACCGAAAATGTAGACCCTATCACACAGAAATGGTGGGATATGATGGCAGATATCATGGAGGTAAATCCTGATAATTCTCCTGTCACCATTCCTATCGAAGAGGTATTCCACCTTGACTAAACATTATGCAGAATAATTGGACACCAGACGAGAGCCAGCAACGAGTATTAGCTGCTGGCTCTGGTTTTCATCTTGTGTTGGCTCCTCCAGGATGTGGCAAGACGCAGATGCTTGCAGAGAGAGTTGCCAAGGCAAGAAACGAGGGTATTGACTATAAGGATATGCTATGCCTTACGTTTACCAACCGTGCTGCTCGTGGTATGTACGAGCGTTTGCAGTCGCGATTGGGCAACGACGAGGGCATGGCATCTTTGTTTGTAGGCAACGTGCATCGCTTTTGCTCAAAATTTCTATATGAACAAGGACTCTTGGCGGCAGAATGTGCCGTGATAGATGAAAATGATGCCGTGAGCATCCTTGCCAGATATCTTGGCGAAGACGAGCAGATGGTGGCTACTAACGGTAATCGCAAGCGCGACTATACCACTATCATCAACCTTTCGCATTTCATGCATCAGATGGCAATGAAGCATCCTCGCCATATCCGTATGCATGCCGACTGCCTGAACTCGGAAGACATCACGGCTTTGCGAAATATGCTCTCTATGATGGGCAAGGAGTTTAGTGCCGACCAGATGGTGGATGTCTACAATAATGCTCTAACCTACGAAGATGCTATGGCGGTTTCCAATCTCAACCTTGCCGACGGCCATATCATCAGCAATATGCTGAAGAAGATGAAGTTTGCCCATGCCTATGAGGCTTATAAGGAGCAAAACAACCTCGTTGACTTCGAAGACCTATTGCTAAAGGCTTATGATGCGCTGTCGAAATCTGACGAATATCATAAGTATAGCTGGATGCAAGTAGACGAGGTGCAAGACCTCAACTTCCTTCAGCTTTCTATCCTCGACCTTCTTCTTGGCAATCACAATCTTGACAACCAGTCCATCATCCTCATCGACGAGGTGGAAGCGAACCTCCACCCTTCGCTCATCAGTCGCTTGCTCGACACCATATTGAGCCTTGCCAATGCTGGCGTCCAGTTCTTTATAGCGTCCCATTCCTATTTCGTTGTCAAGCGTCTCTACATCATGGCCCACAAACAAGCCATGAGCATCCCCGTCTTGTCCTTCGAGGATGGAGCCTGCCAAGTGGGCGACCTTCAGCAGGAGATGCCCAAAGCTATTCAGGGTGTTAAGGTGTTGAGTTCGGATGAGACGTTGGTCGATGACGCAACTACCGACCAGCCCAATGCTACGACTTTGGCAGCTATGAAAGAAGCTGAAGGAAGCACAGGTGCTGGAGTCGTTCGCATGGATAGTTTGCAAAGTTTTATGGCTTAAATGGACTAAGCATTATAAGTTGTACTTGTTGTTCAAGTTGTTTTCCCTATATCAGCAAGAAGACCCAGCAAGAAGCCGCAGCATAAAGTATTAACGAATCAATTAATGTCCGATTAACGGCGATTAATGTGAAAACGAAAGGTGCTGAGGGCGCCCCGCGCCCCCAGTACCCTACCGCTTAGTCTCCCAAGGTGCCGTCGCCGCCATCGGGATTTGTCCCCGACGATTCTCCACCCGACGTCGTCTTGGTGAAGTAAGCCGTCAGCGACAGATCCTCATTCACAGTCACGGTACGCGACGCCGACGTGTCCCCGTCACTCCAGCGACTGAAGGTGTAGTCACCCGAGGCCACCGCACTGATGCTCACGCGGCTTCCCTTGTCAAAGGAACCACCTCCCGAGACCGTACCACCGTTGACCGGACTTGCCGACAGACGCAGCGTCTTCTTCCCCTCCACCGAGGGAGCCACGGGCACGCTGCCCTCTACAGGGTTCAGCACACCGTTCGGACGCAGATAGACATCACTCACACCACCGTAGCTGTCCGTAGCACGCTGGTAAGCCGCCTGACCCTGATACTCCTTCAGCAAGTTGTTCTCGCAGATAAGATGCTGCGTAGAGACCAGCGTCTTCGCTGCCTCCTTGCGGGAGTGAATCCACACCAGACCATGAACGCCGAAGTCATTTGCAGCCTGCGCCGCCAAACGACCCTCCTGCACCGAGAAGCCACGATCGTCCACGACCGTGAGGAGCTTCGCCTCAGAAGTCTTGTCCAGCACGACGCAGCAGGCATCCACTTCCGCCATCGGAAGCATCGTTACGTCGTTCACCTCCTGTCTGACCAGGAAGAACGTGATCTGGTCGCCATACTCGTAGAGACCGTTGTTCTGTACCACGGCGTTCGAAAACTCCTTCACCATCGTTTCGTCCGTGATAGCCATTTCTCCCAGATTGATGTCCGTCACGGCCTGGTTGCCCTTCCCGCTGACCGAGATCGGCATGATGAGACCGCGCGTCACCTCGTAAGGCGCCACCAGGCACGCCCCTGCCTGCGCCTCCTGCTTGGTGAGATAGACCGGCTCCATGCCGAGATTCACCGATACGAACTGGTTGTAGTCGCTGCGTCCATTGCGAGCACCGCCGAAGGCGAGCTTCAGATAAGGCGTCAGCACCTGATACATACGAATGACGTTCGTCCACTTCATGCGCTGCTTCAGTTGACCATTGCTCTTCGCGTTGGTCGTTTGGGTGATTTTCTCAGACACGACGGTCTGACCACCGTTCTGCTTGAAGGTAAAGCTACCTACTGATCCCTGGAGTTTGGTTAAGATACCATTGAGTCTTGCCATAATTGTAAAGTTTTAAAAATTTGAAAATGTTTTGAGTAGGGAGCATTCTCCCTTGTTTCTCCCTTGCTTCTTCTATTGTTTCCGTATCGTTTCCGTATTGTTTCCGCTTCCGGAAGCGAGAACGATAG
>OQVU01000399.1_pt1 | contig 15998 bp, 9 predicted proteins | sample 1691611 | NCBI WGS metagenome assembly OQVU01 (sample SAMN03418272, study PRJEB22391) | human gut metagenome | biome: human-gut; feature: organic feature; material: feces | host: Homo sapiens | place: Tanzania | collected 2013-01
ACGAGAGTGAAATTCGAGGCTGGAGAATCTGTCATCAAACCATCGTGGGAGCAGACGGATGTGATCCGTATCATTTCTGAAACCGGCAAGTCCGAGACCTATAGCATCAAAGAAATTAACGGAAAGACAGCGACTTTCGAGGGAAATGAACTCGATGGCTCTAATTTTACTGCGATATATCCCGGAAATTATGAAACGGCAGAGGCACTCGGGCAACGTTCATACACCGGTCAGGTTCAAACGGGCAACGGCTCGACGTCACATCTGCAGCTCAATGCAATGGCTACAGGGCTTTCAGACATCAGCAATATTTCTTTTGCAGGCGAAGGGGTCAAACTTAACGGGGCTGTAAAACTATATGTGAAATTGCCGGAATATGTCACCAGACCGAAAGAAGTCAGCCTTTCCGCTGCTTCGGATATCTTCTTCACGGACAATGCTGGCACTGCAAAGAGCAGTTCGCTCGGCCTTTCGTTGGAGAATGTGGATATCTCGGTGGACCACATATTTACGGCGTATCTGATGTCGTCATGGACGGAGGCTTCCATCGAGGCCGGTACGGAACTGACGCTGACGGTCAAAGCTGAGGGCGTATCAATCAAAAAGTCTTTCACCGTCGAGAAAAGTGTAAATCTCGCAGGCGGTCACTTGAACATAATTCAGCTCAATGCAGAAAACTGGAACACCGCTCTTGAAGGTGCCGGCACCGAATCTGACCCTTACAGGCTCAGCACTACCCGGGATCTTCTCGCAATGAAATCTGTGCTCGTAAAAGAGCAGATGACATATTTCAAGCTGATGAACGATATCGATATGACCTCAATCGAAAACTGGGAGCCGCTTAATCCGGACGGCCCATACGATCTTGGAATTGTTTTTGACGGAGGCGGACATTCCCTCAAGAATCTCAAGTCTAAGGAAAAGCATTACTCAAGTTTCTTCGGCGTGCTCTATGGAAAGTGCTATAATGTGAAATTTGTCGATGCCGAGATTGTCAGTGCGTCCAATTCTGGAGCCGGAATAATCGGCGGATATATCGGCACTGGAGGAAAACCAGCCATAGTCAGCGAAGTAGAGGCGAGCGGAACTATCACTTGTAACGGGAAAGGACAGTCGGTCGGCGGTCTTGGCGGTAACGCTCGTGAGGCAACGATAGAGAACTGTACTGTGAATGTAAATGTCAGCAACCCTATGGGGGATGGAAGCAATAGAACTGCGACAGGAGGTGTTGTCGGGAAGACGATTGATTCTGCAGTGAAGATTAAAAATTGTATTGTGCGTGGAGTTGTTGAAATTACAAAGGGCATTAACAATACATACACTGGTGGCATTGTAGGTTGGCAATCGGCTGCAGGAGCAGAAATCACAGGCTGCGAGGTATATGCGACGGTCAAGAGTGCGGGAGAAAGAGTCGGAGGCATTGTCGGGCACTATCAGGGAGGCACATTGTCAGGCTGCAAGTTCTACGGCGAAGTCAATGCCGCAACCCAATTTGCAGGAGGCATCGCAGGTATTACTTCATCTGAATCGACCATTGAAAATTGCCTTTCTTCCGGTAAGATAGTGTGTGGGACTAGTGTAGGTGGAATTGTCGGAAAAAATGAAAATTCATTGACTATTAAATGTTGCGAGTCTTCGTCCGAGATTGCGATAAATGTTAACAATGTATCCGGTGTCGGCGGTATCCTTGGATGTGCAATCAATGGTAAGGCTGTTAATGTTGAGGACTGCATTTTTTCTGGACGCGTGAATGTCCCTACCGGTCAGAGAGTTGGCGGTATTGTCGGAGATTTGGGAACAGGCTCGTCTGTAAGAAGATGTTATGTTTCCGGGAACATAACCGGTTGGGCAGGCGTCGGCGGAATCGTCGGCAGAGCCGGCGGTCTCGTTTGGAACGCAAACGGTAATGGCTATGACAATACAATCGAATCCTGCATCGCGTGGTTTGACAATATCACTGCAACCCGCAAAGATGAAAATGGTGGAGGTTCCGGAATAATAGTCGGCTATACAGGAACGAAAAATTCCTTGAAAAACTGCTGGAGAAAACCGACGGCAATCCTGACTGCCAATTATTGCAGTGAGGTATATGACCAGGAAGACGCTGACGCGACAACTCCATTGGTGGTGGCTCCAGTTCCTTCGACGTACACATACATCTACCCATATCACGGCAAAGCCGCTGAAGCCTCAGCCACTGCTTCCAGCCTGGCTCAGTCACTTGGCTGGAGCACCGATATCTGGGACCTCTCCGGTTCAGAACCGAAATTGAAATAACAGGTATATTCACCCTATAACGATATGCCGCTGCCGGTTTCAAAGCCCGTAGCGGCTATTATTATGACAGTTGCGCCGTTTTGTAAGAAATTGCTATATTTGTTGTTGGACTAAAAATAACGGTTATGGGTATGAAAAAACTTCCTATAGGAGTGCAGACTTTTGAGAACATCGTGTCTGGAAATTATTATTATGTGGACAAAACCGGTATGGTCCATCAGTTAGCCAATAAATTCAAATATGTATTCCTCTGTCGTCCGCGCCGTTTCGGAAAGTCTTTGTTGTCATCGACTTTCCATTCCTATTTTGCCGGGGAGAAGGAACTCTTCGACGGACTGGAGGCTGGCAAACTTGAGACAGAATGGGTGAAGCATCCAGTGTTTCATTTTGATATGTCAACGGCAAAGCATATGAATGAGGAGCAGTTGCTTGAGGAACTGAATGAAAAACTTCATACTTATGAACTGGCTTTTGGCCGTGGAGAAACGGAAAAGAATATAAATCAGCGTCTTGCAGGTATTGTAAGGCGTTCCGTCGAGCAGACCGGAGCGAAAGCTGTCATTATCATAGACGAGTATGACGCCCCTCTTCTTGATGTGATGAATGATAGGGAGCGGCTGATTCCTATGCGCCAGATAATGAGGAATTTTTATAGTCCGATAAAGAGTCTCGACCCTTATCTGCGCTTCGTTTTCATAACGGGTATCAACAAATTTGCCCAGCTCAGCATATTCAGTGAACTCAATAACCTCAAGAACATATCCATGCTTCCTGAGTTCTCCGCGGTCTGCGGAATCTCCCAATCGGAAATTGAGCGTGTTTTCCCTGAGCAGATAGATGCACTCGCGAAGGCTGAAGGCGTGAGTGGAGAGAGGGCGCTGGAACTTCTGAAAGAAAACTATGACGGTTATCATTTCTGTGCAGGTTCCGAGGATATATATAATCCGTTCAGCCTGCTTAACGCGTTCTCCGACAGACGTTTCGGAAAATATTGGTTTGAGACGGCCACTCCGACATATCTGATAGAGAGGCTCGAACGCAAGCCGATTGACGAGCGGGATCTTGACAAGATGGAGTATGTTTCTCTAAATGAGTTCAATGTCTCTCCGGAGCTTACGGACAATCCGATACCTCTTCTCTATCAGACTGGCTATCTTACTATCAAGGACTATGACAGGGAACTTGACAGTTATACGCTCGGATATCCGAACAAAGAAGTGCGCTCGGGATTTCTGGACTCGTTGCTGGCTGGTTACAATGGAAACAACCCGTCAGGAGCCTCATTCGTGATTCGTTTCAATGCTGCATTGAGGAAGGGCGATATTGACGAGGCGTTGTCTAGGATGCAATCGTTTCTCGCAGGGATGCCGAACGACCTTGAAAATAAGACAGAGAAGCACTACCAGACGATTATTTATCTGATTTTCTCCCTGTTGGGCTACCATATTCGCACAGAAGAGAAATCAGCGGTCGGACGTGCGGATGCCGTGTGTTGGACACAGGATTCAATATATGTCTTCGAATTCAAGGTCGACAGCACTGCGGAAGCAGCTCTGAAACAGATTGACGACAAGGGTTATATGATTCCGTATCGCTTCGAGGACGGAAAAAGGCTTGTGAAAATCGGGGTGAACATATCCACCGTGACAAGAACCATAGACGGCTGGGTGGTTGATTTCTGTTCCTGACTTAAGGTAGCGGCGACAATATGGTAAGCGTCTCCGCGGTTGCGTATTAACGCGTTTTTTTGTGGTTCCGTACTTTTGCCCATGAAAATCTCAAGAACAGATTAACATGGAAACAAAAGGTAAGCGTCTCCGCGTTTTGTAGCGCAACCTGCAAGTTGCTGTGTGTCAGCTGTTTAACTGAAATCAGAGTTGTGGTTTTTGCAACTCTGAAAACGCTTAAAGCGCTGATAGTCAGCGGAATATGCGTTGCGCGTCCTGGCGGGAGTAAACCACCTCCCTCATTAGGCGTACGCCCGAAGCTCGCGCTGAAAGTGGTCGAGGGAGTCTTCTGCTGTTCTGTGAGTGTGCGAGCGATCAAACGTCGGCGATGTTGATTCTCCATAGGGAGAACTTTCTTCAGTTGGGAACGCCTTGCGAAATCGTAGAAAAAGCTACGGGCCTGTCTTTGGAGGAGGTTGCTCAGGTGCTTCGCAATTCGCTTACGGCTTCCTCGGTCGTCTCTGTTTAGGAAACTCAGGACTCGACCAAGTGCAGGTTAGGGCCCATACCTATCTGAGGTATTTCTGAACCAATGAGCATATCTCCAAAGCTACAAATACACTTGTAACCTACTGAGCCATTGATTGTTACACTAATTTTAACTCACTGTCCAATATGCTCACTCCCATAAAAAAACAGGGTGATGAGCATATTCGCATTCAGTCTTAACCTTGCGTAATTACTTATAAATAAATTCATTATACTAATACCAACGGTCTTATAAGTATGCTCATTGGTTCAGAAATCACCTGTGTCTGCTTTCTTGATATCCTCCATAAAGTTCACATCGGGGGTAATCACGCCGGCAGCGGCAGTTTCGCCTGAAATTCTCACGACCGGAAACAACACCGATTTCGGCAAAAGCCCGCTCTGTCCAGGTGCTCCGCAATTCACCGCGGGCTATGCCGCTTACCAGCTCTAACTTACCGCACTCGGTAGTAGAGGAAGGCATAATACACAAGGTTTTCTCCCCGGGGAGAAGTCACGTCAGTGACAGAGGGGAGAGAAGCCTGGAGGCCCGAAGCTCGCGCAAAAAGTGGTCGAGGGAGTCTTCTGCTGTTCTGTGCGAGTGCGAGCGACCAAACGTCAGAGACGTATATTCTCCCCGGTGAGAAGTCACGCCAGTGACAGAGGGGAACGAAAGCCGCGAGGCCCGAGCTCGCGCAAAAAAGGCCGTGGAGTCATCTCCGTCTGTTCTGTGCGAGTGCGAGCGAAGGGACTCGAACCCATACGCACGAAGGCACCAGATCCTAAGTCTGGCTTGGCTACCAATTACAACACGCTCGCAAAACCCTTCGGAAGACTCATAACATTAAGCCCATCGCTGAAGTCGGCCTTTTGGAAGCTGCCTACTTCTGTGTCCGAAAGGATTACAAAGTTATGTATATTTTTCAAAAAACCAAAACAACCGGCATCGGGACATTCACAAAAGCAGTCGTCGCGGATATACCCTAACCGAACAGGCTCCTGTGAAGCAGAGAGACCACCTTGTCGAGAGCGGTGCGGTCCACCACGAAACTGATGTTGACATAGGACGCGCCTTGCGAGATCATGTAGATGCGGTAGTCGCTCAGAGGAGCGAACGTCTTCTCGAGAATGCCTGTCACATTGTCCAGATTCTTGCCGATTACACTCACCTGGGCCTTGTCGCGGTCCACATAAACATCGGCGAAAGACGAAAGCTCGCGGATGACATTGTCCACATTCTGGGACGCATCCACCGTGACGGAAATGTTGGCCTCCGACGTGCTTATCAGATCCACAGACACATTGTTCCGGCTGAAGATTTCAAACACGCTCATAAGGAAGCCGGCAACATTGATCATCTTCGTGGAAAAGATGTTGATTACCAATATGTTCTCCTTGCTGGAAACGGATTTTACACCGTCGTCGATAAACGAATTCTGGAGAATTACAGTTCCCTTGCCGTCCGGATTTATGGAATTCAGCACGTAAATCGGAATGTTCTTCTTCACCGCCGGCTCGATGGTCATCGGATGCAGCACCTTGGCCCCGAAATGCGCCATCTCGGCAGCCTCCTCGAACGAAATGCGTTCAAGACTCCGCGTGCCCTCCACCTTTCTCGGATCCGCAGTCTTGACACCGTCCACATCAGTCCAGATTTCGATTCTCTGTGCCCCGACTGCCATTCCTATCAATGATGCCGTATAATCAGAACCACCTCTGCCGAGCACCGTCGGCTCTCCGTCTTCAGTTGCGGAAACGAATCCCTGAGTTATAACAGCCTCGCAGTCAGTGTAATGCGAAGTGACCTCAGAACCCACCTTAATCGAGATCAGGTCCTGTTTCGGCTCGCCCTTCAGGAAATCGGTATTGGTGATGATCATCTTGCGCGAATCCATGAGACGGGTGCTGATGCCCCTCGCGTTCATCGCGCAGCAGATGATGTTGGACGAAAGATATTCGCCGTTGCCGATGATGACGGCCTTGCTCCTGTCCGAAAGCTCTCCAAGCTCGCATACAGCCTCAATGAAATGTAAAAGCTTGTCACAAATTTCATTGACCCGCCTCTGAGCGTCCTCCAGAATACTTTCCTTGTCAATGCTCTCCGACTGGCTTATAAGTTCCTCAGCCAGAGTGAGATGCCTGCTTCTGAGCTGCCCAAGCAAGGCCGAGGCCTCTTCAAAATCACGTTCCTTCGCCTCATCTGATATGCGATAGAGCAGGTCCGTCACTTTGGACAATGCTGACACTACCACGACAGGGCGTTCCGGAAGCCTCTTCCGGATAATTTCTATTGTGCGCGAAATCGCAGCGCAATCAGCGACGGACGTGCCGCCGAATTTCATCACTATCATATTTCAGTTCGTTTTGGAATCTGTATTGAAAAGTTTCTTGTTATTGTCAACCATTACCTCTCCGCCGAGCAGAACCTTGTTTATAAAAGGAGAACGGTAGCAGTAAGGTATCCAGGTTAATGAAGGTATCTTATTGGTAATTATGATATTGGCTTTCTTTCCGACCGTAATAGAGCCGGCCTCGCCTTCCACGCCCATAGCATAAGCGGAATTCAGCGTGCAGGCATTGAACGACTGTATCGGCGTCAGCCTCATCTGGATACATCCGAGCGACATGACAAACCGCATGTCTCCACAAGGGGAAGAGCCCGGATTATAGTCTGATGCCAATGCAAGTCCCAGTCCCGAGTTAATGAAATCCAAGGCCTTGCCGTATTGCATCCTGAGGAAGAAAGAAGCGCCAGGAAGCATTGTCGGCATCGTGTCAGGAGCCTCAGCGAGAGCGCGTATCTCATCGTCAGTCGTGCTCTCGAGGTGGTCCACAGAAAGGGCATTGTGCTTCACGCCCACCTGTACGCCGCCCGAAACTGCAAGCTGGTTCGCATGAAGCTTCGCCCTCATTCCATATTTCTCGCCGGCGGAAAGAATCCTGTCAGTCTGCTCCGGAGTGAAGAAATTCTCCTCGCAGAAAACGTCAATGAAATCCGCAAGCCCCTCAGCACTTACAGCCGGGACCATCTCCTCACAGACAAGCTTCACATAGTCCTCCTGCCTTCCGGCATAGGCGCGTCCCACAGCGTGTGCCCCGAGAAAAGTGGACTTTATTATAGCAGGAGACGACTCCTTGATACGCCGTATCACCCTGAGAATCTTCAGCTCATCCTCAGTCGAGAGCCCATAGCCGCTTTTTATCTCAATGGCGCCTGTTCCTGCTGCAATCATCTCATTTACCCTGGCCATCGCCTGTGAGTACAGCTCATCTTCCGAAGTCCTGTGGAGCAGATCCGCAGAATTCAGGATGCCACCGCCGTTTGCTGCAATCTGAGCATAGGAAAGCCCCTCGATCTTGTCCAGGAATTCCCGTTCACGGCTTCCTGCAAAGACGATGTGAGTGTGGGAGTCGCAGAAGCAGGGCAATACCATACCGCCTTCAGCGTCAATGACTTCGCAACTGCAAGAATGGTCTCCAAGAGTATCAGCAGGGCAGTCCCCGTGCAAGCCGGTAGAGCTATCCCCGAGCAGGCCTGCAGAACCATCCCCGTGCAACCCGTCAGGGCAGTCGGACATTGGCCCGAAACCGGAAATGAGCCCATCTTCGATCAGAAGCCAGGCATTGTCCAATGTTCCGGTCACCGACATCTCCACGCCCGCCTTGCGGCGGGTCTGCGGGGCTGTGATGCCGACGATCTGTCCTATATTCTTTATGAGAGTCCTCATAGCATGTTGGCCTCGTTGCGGATAAACTCAATGCTCTTCATGATGAGAGGGTGCATGTACGTATCCACATCCACGAACGGAACGACTTTGCGGTAAGACTCCAACAGTTTTTCGATGGCAGGAGATGACTTGCCCGGACGGCGGAACTCAAGCGCCTGCGCTGCATTGAACAGCTCGATGGCGAGAACGGTCTCCACATTGTCCATCACGCGGACCAGTTTCGTGGCAGAGTTCGAACCCATGCTCACGTGGTCCTCCTGTCCTTGTGAAGAAGGGATGGAATCGCATGAAGCAGGCCAGCAGAGCATCTTGTTCTGGCTCACGATAGATGCGGCCGTGTACTGAGGAATCATGAATCCGCTGTTCAGACCAGGTTTTGCAACCAGGAACATCGGCAGGCCTCTCTGACCGCTGATAAGTTTGTAAATACGTCTCTCTGAGATATTTGCAAGCTCTGACATGGCGATTGCCAATGTGTCCATAGGAATCGCGATAGGCTCACCGTGGAAGTTTCCTGCAGAGATTATCATATCCTCGTCAGGGAAAACGTTAGGGTTGTCGGTGGCACTGTTGATCTCATTGCCGATGACCGACTCCACATATCTGATGTTGTCTTTCACGGCTCCGTGAACCTGCGGGATGCAGCGGAACGAATACGGGTCCTGGACGTGCTGCTTAGGACGGCGGATCAGTTCACTGCCATCAAGCAGACTCAGGAAAGCGTCAGCCGTCTCCATCTGTCCCTTGTGCCTGCGCAGAAGGTGGGTGAGCTCGTAGAACGGCTCGATGCGGCCGTCGAAAGCCTCCAGTGACATTGCCCCGATGCAGTCTGCCCAACGTGAAAGGCGCTGGCTCTTGAGCAGTGCCCATACTGCGTGCGCGCTCATGAACTGTGTTCCGTTCAGCAGGGCGAGACCTTCTTTGGACTGGAGTCTGATAGGTTCCCAGCCGAGTTCCTGCCATACGTCTGCAGCCGAGCGGACCTCGCCGTGATAAAGTACCTCACCCATTCCGATAATCGGAAGGCAGAGGTGGGCGAGCGGTGCCAGGTCTCCCGAAGCGCCGAGCGAACCCTGCTGATAGACGACAGGAAGAATGTCGTTGTTGAACATGTCCATAAGCCTTCCGATGGTGGCAAGCTGCACTCCGGAATGACCGTAAGAGAGCGACTGCACCTTCAGGAGCAGCATCAGTTTCACGATTTCCGGACGTACCGTGTCGCCGGTTCCGCAGGCGTGGGACATCACCAGGTTGTGCTGCAGCTGCGAAAGGTCCTCTTCGGGAATCGTGATGTTGCACAGCGAGCCGAACCCTGTGGTGACACCATAGACAGGCCTGCCGATATCTTCCATCTTGCTGTCCAGGTACTCACGGCATTTGAGGACCTGCTTCTCCGACTCTTCAGAAAGGGTTATGGTTTCATTATGGTCAATGATTTCCTTGATTTTCCATAATGTCAATGTATCATTTGAAATTTTATGTGACATGAAAGCGAATTTTAGAATTTTGACAATATCTTCTGTATCAATGAGTCATCTGCATTGACAGGAACAGTGACTCTGAGCGACGGGGTGCGTCCCTCCTCTCTTTCGATGGCGTGCAGGGCACCTTCATTGCGGGCCCAGCTGCGACGTGCGATACCGTTGTTCACATCCCAGAAAAGCATGTTGGTAATATGCCTTGCAGAATCGTCGGAACCGTCAACGACCATGCCGAAGCCGCCGTTGATGACCTCGCCCCAGCCTACGCCGCCTCCGTTGTGGATCGAAACCCAGGTGGCGCCGCGGAACGAATCGCCGATGACATTCTGGATGGCCATGTCGGCCGTAAACTGAGAACCGTCATAGATGTTGGAAGTCTCACGGAAAGGAGAATCAGTGCCGGAAACATCATGGTGGTCGCGTCCGAGCACGACAGGAGCGGAAATTTCGTCGTTTCTCACAGCCTCGTTGAAGGCCAATGCAATCTTCGTCCTGCCTTCACAGTCCGCATAGAGAATTCGCGCCTGGGAACCTACCACGAGATGGTTCTTGCCTGCTTCCTCTATCCAGTGTATATTGTCACGGAGCTGGCCCTGAATCTCTTCCGGAGCCTCTGCAAGTTCCTCGGACAATATCTTGACTGCGATTTCGTCTGTCTTGGCGAGGTCTTCCGGCTTCTGGGACATACATACCCATCTGAACGGACCGAACCCGTAGTCGAAATAAAGCGGGCCCATAATGTCCTGAACATAAGAAGGATAGCGGAAGCCTCCCTCCTCGTTCATAATGTCTGCGCCGGCACGTGAAGACTCCAGCAGGAATGCATTGCCATAATCGAAGAAATACATTCCCTTGGCCGTAAGCCTGTTGATGGCTGCGACCTGACGTCTCAACGACTCTCTTACGCACTCCTTGAAGCGCTCAGGCTCTTCCGCCATCATCACCTTGGACTCCTCAAGAGAGTAGCCGGCCGGATAATAGCCGCCGGCCCACGGATTGTGCAATGAAGTCTGGTCTGAACCAAGATTTACGTCAATGTCTTCTTCAGCAAGTCTTTCCCAAAGGTCCACCACATTGCCGACATAGGCCATTGACACTACCTCCTTGTCATTCACGGCTTTACGGATGCGCGGGATGAGCTCGTCGAGACTCTCGTGAAGCTCGTCCACCCAGCCTTGGTCATAACGCTTGCGGGCTGCGAGCGGGTTGATTTCCGCCACCACGCTTACCACGCCGGCGATATCTCCGGCCTTAGGCTGTGCTCCTGACATGCCGCCAAGTCCCGCAGTCACGAAAAGAAGACCTTTCATGTTCTCGCGGCTTCCGTCAATGCCCTTGGCCTGCAGCTGTTTACGTGCTGCGTTCATGACGGTTATGGTGGTTCCGTGGACAATTCCCTGCGGACCTATATACATATAGGATCCGGCCGTCATCTGACCGTACTGCGAAACGCCCAATGCATTGAACCTCTCCCAATCATCCGGCTTGGAGTAGTTCGGAATGACCATACCGTTGGTCACCACTACGCGCGGAGCATCCTTGTGGCTCGGAAAAAGTCCCATAGGATGGCCTGAGTACATCGACAATGTCTGCTCGTCAGTCATCTCCGCGAGATATTTCATAGTCAGTCGGTACTGTGCCCAGTTCTGGAAAACCGCACCGTTTCCGCCGTAGGTGATGAGCTCGTGCGGATGCTGTGCGACGCGCGGGTCCAGGTTGTTCTGAATCATTGCCATAATCGCGGCAGCCTGACGACTCTTTGCCGGATATTCGTCTATAGGACGGGCAAACATCTGGTAATCAGGACGGAACCTGTACATGTAGATTCTTCCGTAGTCGTGCAGTTCCTGGGCGAACTCTTCCGCCAATACAGCGTGGAACTTGACAGGGAAGTATCGGAGCGCATTCTTCAGCGCGAGCGCCTTCTCTTTGTCAGTGAGAATATCCTTGCGTCTCGGTGCATGGTTCACGGACGCGTCATACGGTTTTTTCTCGGGCAGTTCTGCAGGGATACCTTCGAGAATCTGTTTCTGGAAATCAGTCATATCTTATTGTCCTATGTTCTTGTTTACTTCAGCAAGTACCTCAGCCTCAGCCGCTACAGCCTCCGCTTCGATTCTTGCGGCCTCGTCGGTCAGTTCTGAGGTCAATGCCCTGTCTTTCAGGCCGGCTGCATTGATTCTGACATTCAGATGGGCGCCTCTTACAGCGGCGAGGGCGGCAATCGCGCCGACACCTGCGTCAGAAGCGGATGCCGGGTTACCGATGCGGGCCATGGCCAATGCCACAGGCATCGCCTCCATCGCTGTCTGCATCGTCTTGAGCGGCACTCTGCTGGCGTAGAGAGTAGCCTTTTCCATAGCCTCGGCACGTGCTGCCTTTTCCTCCTCAGTACCCTTAGGCATGGAGAAGACATCCATGATTTTCGCGAATGCCTCAGTATCTTCATCTACCAGTCTGAGCAGCCTTTCCATCACATCCTGGCCTCTTTCAGCCCAGTCGGAAAACTCCTTCCACCTGTCGTCCCAGCCACGTTTGTGGGCGGACAGATTGGCAACCATAGTGCCCAGAGCCGCAGCGAGAGCACCCATGTATGCGGATACGGAACCGCCGCCCGGAGCAGCTGACTCAGAAGCTGTTTCACGGGCAAATCCCTTCACGCTCATCCTCACCAGACGCTCTTTGCGGGCCTGGACTTCCTCGTCCGTCATCAGATATTCGATAACCTTCTCTTTTGGGTTGAATGGCTTCAAGTCGTTGAGGCCCAATGATTTGATGGCTATCTTGATAAGCTCTTCCTCAGGCACGCCGAGAGAACGCTGCTGTTTTTCCAAGTAGAATTTGCCGGCGTCCACCAGCACCCTCTTAGGCACGAGGCCCACAATCTCGGTTCCCGTAACCCTCAGACCTCTGGCAGCGGCGGCCCTGCATACTTCCTCGAAGGCCACATGCAGCGGAGTCACGTTCATATCCGTAATGTTCATGGAAACCTGGGCGATACCGTATTCCTCTATGAACCAGCCGATTGCCTTGCACCCTTTGAGAGTTCCCGGAATCCATACGGTCTTGCCTGCCTCGTCCTTGATGATTTTTCCGGTCAGGCTTCCTCCTTCACGCGCAGGACGTCCCTTCTCCCTCACGTCGAAAGCAACCGCCATCGCACGACGCGTGGAAGTGGTGTTGAGGTTGAAATTCACGGCGATCAGGAAATCCCTGGCGCCGACATTGCTGGCGCCGGCCTTCGCCACAGTCTCTGTATATGCCTCAGGCCCGAAATCAGGCTTTCTTTCCGGGTCAATGACTTTTTCCGGCAGGGCTTCATATTCTCCCGCACGGCAGACTGCAAGGTTCTTTCTTTCAGGCTTGTAGGCCGCAGCCTCATAACAGTAGCACGGGATGCCGAGTTCATTGTAGATGCGCTTGGCAAGTCCTCTGGCAAGCTCTCCGCATTCCTCAAGAGTGATACCTGCAACCGGTACGAGCGGAAGCACATCAGTAGCTCCTGAACGTGGATGCGCACCGTGATGATGGCGCATGTCGATCAGCTCGGCAGCCTTTTTCTCGCCCTGAAAAGCAGCTTCGAGAACAGCTTCCGGACTTCCCACGAATGTCACCACAGTCCTGTTGGTAGCTTCGCCCGGATCGACGTCCAGCACTTTTACGGATTCTTCGCCGCGCTCGGTAACGACCTTGGCATCAGCCACTGCCGCGACGATCTGGTCAATGATTTCTTTGTTCCGTCCCTCACTGTAGTTAGGTACGCATTCAATGATTCTGTCCATATCTTATTGTTTATAACTTTCGTGAAACTATCTTATAGCCGCCTTGAAGAGCATGTCAGGCTTGTGGAAATCAGGAGACTTGTCGTCCGATTTGACAGCAGAATACCAGTTTACGGAGCCGTCAGAGCGGTAATCTGCACGGAAAACGCCCATGTAGAATCCGTCTTTCAGGTTCAGACCCATCGACTCAAGTTCCTGAAGGTCAATGCTTCCGCTCACGGTATAGTGCATATCCGTGTGCTCGCATTCAAGTTTCAGAGTGCTGAAATTCCATGCGTAGTCGATATCCCTGTAGAATTTGGCTTTATAATCCAAGGTGTGCCCGGCCGGAGTCATTTCTGCTCCGTAATAGCAGGTCATGGCGCTGTCCGCACTGAAGAAAATTTCCACCCTGTCGTCATTCAGCAGGTCCAGTTCGGCCTGTGGATTTTCATTGACGGTCAGCGTGGAATCATTGACTTCGAAAACGAATTTGAAGGCGGAGTCTCCGGTCAGACAGGAGAAATGGGTGTCGTCCTCGAGACTGTCCCAAGGCGCGTGGAGTCCGCCGATTACGGATTCCTTGTCACTACCGATACGGAAAGTGCCCTCAGGGCATCTGTTGCAAGAGCATAAAAGCGCAATACCAAGTGCTGCGCAAAGCAGTTGACGGTTCATAGCACGTTATTAGTTGTATTTTCGTATCCACGAATATACGACTAATAAGCGATATTTTCAACTTTCCTTATTTAGTTTTCTTCCGGATCTTATACCCGAGCATTGCCATGAATATGCTCATCAGAGGGCTTATGATATTGAAGAAGCAATACGGGAGATAGGCGATGGTCGCGGTGCTGAGGATGGTGGCCTGCGTCATACCGCAGCTGCTCCACGGGAAAAGCGGCGAAGTGACTGTGGATGAGTCCTCTACGGAGCGTCCGAGCAGCCTGCTCTCATAGCCGCGTTTGGCATAGATGTCCTTGTAGATGTCGGAAGTCAAGATGATGGAGAGATACTGGTCCGAGATGACGCCATTCAGTATGACACCGGTGCCCACAGTTGAGGCCACGAGCCCCGTGCGCGTCTTGGTCATCGGCAGGATCAATGAAGCCAGGTGGTGAAGCATTCCGCTGGCCTTCATACAGCCGCCGAAACACATCGCGCAGATGATAAGATAGACAGTATTGAGCATACCGAGCATACCTCTTGACGAAACCAGCTTGTCCACGTCCGCCACACCGGTATTCACCGAAACCGAATCATAGATGGTCTTGACAATGCCGGTGAACATCACGCCGCCTTTTCCTGCACCCTCTGCGCTCAGGCCCATTGACTGGAGAGAACCCACACCGATCTCAGTAATGATGTGCGGCTGCAGAATCAGAGCGAAGATGGCCGCGAGAACAGTGGACAGGCCCAGCACGACAAGAGCCGGAAGCTTCCGCGCAATCATGATGCCCGTCGCGACCGGAACGACCAGAGTCCAGAGCGAGATGTTGAATTTCGAGGCCAATGTCTCAGTATAGACGGAAATCTGCGCCGAGTCGCTGCCGGTGTGCAGAAATCCCAGGATAAGGAACAGGACCAATGTCAATGCAAATGACGGTATGGTCGTGAGCATCAGGTACTTGATATGTCTGAAAAGGGGAGTGCCCGAAATGGAGGCGGCCATCACGGTCGTGTCGGAAAGCGGGGAAATCTTGTCCCCGAAATACGCTCCGGAAATGATGGCGCCCGCAATCATCCCCTCACTGAAGCCTTGAGCTTTGCCGATACCCATAAGCGCTACTCCTATGGTGGCGATGGTGGTCCACGAACTGCCTATCATCACGGAGATGAACGCGCAGATAACGCAGGCTGTCAGCAGGAATATCTTCGGGGAGATGATTTTCACACCATAATATATCATTGACGGCACAGTTCCGCTCATGGTCCAGGTTCCCGATATGCCTCCGATCAGGAACAATATCACAATCGCGGTCGTGACGTCACCGATATTGCTCCGTATCGCATCCTCGAAATCCTGCCACGGCTTCTTGAAAAGCCACATCGCAAGCCACACGCAGATGCCTGCGGAGAACAGCAGTGAGACCTGGCTCGCGCCAAGAATCGCATCGCTCCCGAAAAAGCTGATGTTCAATGCCAATAATATGATCAGTACTATGATAGGTATCAATGAGATACCCGTTCTGATGACAGCTGTCCGTTTCATTTCCTCGTCAATTGCAGATTAGGTCCGCATATGCCACTGCGGATAAAGGCCGCAAAGATAATGAAAATTATCCGTTTTGCGAGGCATTCTACAGACCGGCACGTCCCATTCGGCAAGGAAAAATCGGGAATTTCGACTTGTCTCCATAAGTGTAGGTGGTTTCGTCACCGACACCGATGAAGAACATCATGTTGAATGTAACTGCCCCGGCACTGGTCTGTAAGGTGTATCCCTTCATTGTGCCGTTCTTGCCTTTCGAATCAAGGCTGCACGTGCAGATGTAGTAGGAATCGCTGTTGTCGTCAGAAACACCGTAATAATATTTGCCGGACTACACGTTGAAG
>OQVU01000401.1_pt1 | contig 15988 bp, 4 predicted proteins | sample 1691611 | NCBI WGS metagenome assembly OQVU01 (sample SAMN03418272, study PRJEB22391) | human gut metagenome | biome: human-gut; feature: organic feature; material: feces | host: Homo sapiens | place: Tanzania | collected 2013-01
TCTTGAGCAAATTTGTCAGCTGGATCGGCCCAAGCAGAAGAGCAACACAGCGCTCCCAGAGCGACAATAAAAGTTGCTCTAAATAAAAATTGTTTCTTATTACGCCAAAAATCACTAAAAATGTTCATCTTTTCTTCGTTTTGCCTTAGTTTTGCCAAAAAATGCGCAAAAGCCACACCGCTCTATCTTGTAAACAAAACGGTGCAGCTCTTGCCAAAAGTCACGCTATATGTGAACGAAAGCTAACTTGCTTTTTCCTAAGCAATCAACCTATTTGATCTTGCTAAGATCCATTACAACCTTAACGGGACGATGATCACTAGCTTTTTCTATTTCGGGAATATCAGCACATACTTTAGCACTGCCGGGAACAATGGCTGGCTTCAATTTATTATTTACCAAAATGTAGTCTAAAGCCGACTGGTAACGAGTATTGAAAAAGCTACGCCTCTCTACTTCAGGCAAATGGCCCAACACATCGGTAAGGAAATTGCAACTGAGCAAAGGACGCAAAGTCTTGGCGTCAGGAGTATCGTTCAAGTCGCCACAAATAGCTACTGGGTAAGAGCTCAAAGAACGAGCAATTTCTTTAACGCGGTTAGATTGAGCAATACGCTTAGCATCCGTTTTGGCGCCGCCTCGTTTACTCTTAAAGTGATTGACTAAAAGAGTGAAATTACTCTTATGCTTGAAATGAACTTCTAAACAGTCTCTGGAAAATACAGAAGCACGCTTACCGTCTTTTTGTGTGAATCTATCTTGCATATGGGATACAGAGTTGCGTACCGGCACTTTGGAAAGAACACCCACATTTATACCGCGAATCCTGTCATTACCGGGAATAAGCACATAATAGGGATAACCGCTGCGCTTACTTAAATCGGAAATTACTTGGGCATTTTCTATCTCTTCAACACCAACAATATCGGCATTAACCTCCTGAAGCACAGAACTTACCCGAGTAAGTTTATCGGCATATTCAGCTTCAGTGAGTACATCGTCGTTGTACGGATCATCAACCGTATCGAAGAAGTTTTCTAAATTCCAAGTGGCTAAAGTAATAACTTGTTTATTAAATTGCCCCTCATTTTGAGATACTACCGACTCTGACTTTTTGATTGCCTTCTTAGCTTTATTATTTTTGGCTAATTGACCGTAATCATTGGAGGCAGACTGCTCTTGCTGAGAAGCGATCTGTTCGTTTTGGATATCATCAGCCGCAGGAGTATCGCTACTGCAAGCCGCTCCGCTAGCCAAACATAAACCTGTTCCGACAAAGAAAGCCAATGAATAAATAAAACTTTTAACACTTTGCTTGGGAAGAGACATAAACCAAACCCCTCTTTAACAAAAAAACCAAGCGACCGACTGCCTAACAACCGCGCCGCCCCGGCAAAACAACTTCTAACTACATAGCCTAAGAAATTATTCTGGTAAAACCTCGCTGCCGAAAAGCTGATAAGCCCTGGCATATCTGCGGCTGTAAACCAAATCAATCAATTCGATTAAACCGAGTTTACTGCGTAAAATATGTCTCTCTTTGGAAATCTCGCGATCCTTGAAAATACCCAACTTCTGGCAGGTCTCAAAAATCTCGTCCGACTCTTCTTGACTTTCACAAGGGTAAGTATGCTCACCGGCGCTGGCGCCCCAATTATCTTTTTTCAAAACACCCAACAGGGCATTTTCATCAAAAGGAGCCATATAAGCCGAAGCAACCTCCTTGTAGACTTTTTCCCATTGTCCGATGATTACGGCAATATCTTCACTAATATCGCGATTGTGATCAGACTGATAGCAAGAGTGATAGCAAGAGTTAAAAACGACGCCTTCTTCGGTAATTTCACCTAAAATGAATAGTTCGCAAATACGCGGCGAAGAGATCAACCACTGCCACTGTTGCTCACGACTAAAATTGTCCTTAAGCTCGTCATCTTTATGAGAAATGAGAATTTGAATTTGGAACTTAGAACCAAGCAAATCTTTAGCTTTGGATTCTAAACCGCCCACTATTTCATCAAGAGACGGAATTACGTCTATTTTAAGAAAAGGAGCTTTGCAAATTGCGCTGCCTGCAGGCTCGTTGGCGACAACGGTCTTGCCTTTAAAAGCTCCAAGCAAAGCAGAGAGTTTGGACTTAGAATCCGGCTGCACGGCCAGCTCGTAACTCCAAAAGGAAGCATCGGCCTTCACCCAGTCGATATCGTGTTCCAGGCGATAAGCAACAGCATAATATCTTAAAAATTTAGCTAAAATTTCGCGGGTAATCATGGCCATAGGTTTGTACTTAAGCACGGACGATTCCTGCTCTATCCCTAAAGCAGCTTTCCGCTGAACTCAAAGAAAACAGTAATGACACTTAGGTACATAAAAATTTGACAGTCAAGCCAAACTTCAGTAAATTACTAGGGAGTGCCCCTAATTGTCGGCTACTGAATCCGAAAAGGCAGGGCCTGAGCACAGAGAACGGCTTTGCTGTTCTCGTTCTCTTTTTTTAAAGGTAAAAAATAGCCGTTTTTTCAATGGCTAAAAGGATACAAACTATATCGACATGGCAAATTCCCGCATAAAAGCTATGGGCAGCTGGACTCAAGGCCACGATGCCGCTTCCCAAGATCCTGTTGCCGTTTTGCGTAATTTAAGAAATCCCGTTTTCGCCGTATCTTCACCTTCAGTATGGCAGGGGAAATCTCTTCCCTTCACTCTCTACGGAAATGGCTCTTGCCAATTTGCGCCCGCCTCATCGGCAGGAAGTCTGCCTCTTTTAGCCATGGCCCCTCCGCTATCGCCAGAAACCTTAGGCCAGGAGTCCTTCCGTCGTACCTACGCTCTGCGTTATGCTTGCCTTAGCGGTTCTATGGCTAATGCTATCGCTTCCGAAAATTTGGTTGTAGCTATGGCTAAATCCGGTATGATGGGATTTTTCGGTTCGGCTGGCCTCAATTTAGAGGAAGTAACAAAGCATATACATTCTCTGAAAGAAAAACTTGGCGAGCTGCCTTACGGCCTTAATCTAATCCATAGTCCTTCCGATCCGCAGCTGGAAAACAAGATTGCCGAACTTTTTGTTGCCGAAAATGTCCGCTGTATAGAGGCTTCAGCTTTCTTGGGCCTGACTCCGGCGCTCTTGCATTACCGCTACAGCGGCCTTAAACGCTTGGCCGACGGCAGTATATATGTGCCACATCACGTCTTTGCTAAAATATCCAGGTTGGAAGTTGCTTCTAAATTGCTCTCTCCGCCGCCGTCGGAGATGATTACCTCATTAGTTGCGCAGAATTTGCTAACCCAAGAAGAAGCCGAATTAGCCAGATTTGTGCCTCCAGCTTCAACTCTGACCGCCGAAGCCGACAGTGGCGGCCATACAGATAACCGTCCCGCCTTCGGTTTGTTGCCTTCAGTTATGAACTTGCGTGACCGTATGCAAGAGCGATTTGGCTGGAATGTGCCTGTGGGAGCGGCCGGAGGTGTTGCCACTCCCCAAGCTGCAGCGGCGGCTTTTGCCATGGGAGCAGCCTACGTAATGACCGGCTCTATAAATCAGGCTTGCGTAGAGTCCGGTTCCAGCGACGCAGTGCGCGAAATGTTAGCCAAAGCTTCTCCGGCCGATGTGGCTATGGCTCCAGCCGCCGATATGTTCGAAATGGGTGTCAACGTGCAAGTGCTGAAGTGGGGCACTATGTTCCCCGTTCGAGCCAAACGCCTCTATGAAATTTATCGTACTTACGCTTCCTTTGACGAAGTGCCAAACGCTATAAAAGATCAAATCGAAAAAACTATGTTGCGTACCAGCTTCGCCGAAGCTTGGCAAAGTACCAAAGCCTTCTTCGCTAAACGCGATCCACGCCAAATTGTTAAAGCCGAAAATGATCCCAAACATATGATGGCTTTAGTATTTAGGTCTTATTTAGGCCAAGCTTCGCGTTGGGCCAATGCCGGATTACCAGATAGAAGAGCCGATTATCAGATTTGGTGTGGCCCTTCCATGGGTAGCTTTAATCAGTGGTGCAAAGGAACATTTCTAGAAAACGTAAAAGAGCGCCACGCAGATTTGGCAGCCTTGAATATTATGGCTGGAGCCTGTATTCTGACCCGCGCTGCCTTAATTGCCAATCAAGGGGTTGAAATCCCGGCTCAATGGAGCTGCTTTGAGCCTCTTCCTTTCCAAGAATTAGCTTTGCTGTTATAGGAGTCTTTGTAGTGTCTTCTACCTGTAATAATAATCAAAATACTCCCATTGCCATTATCGGTATGGGATGCCTGTTTCCTAAAGCCGACAATCGCCAGAGTTTCTGGCGCATTCTCCGTTCCGGCACCGATTGTATAGGTCCAGTTCCGGAAACTCACTGGTCGGTAAACGATTTATACGACGGAGATCACAGCAGCCCCGATCGTTGTTATGCCAAAGTTGGCGGATTCTTGGAGCCCTACCCCTTCGATCCCACCGAATTTAATATTCCGCCGAATATATTGGAAGCTACCGATACTTCTCAGTTGCTCGGTTTAGTCGGTGCTAAGGCCGCTTTGGAAGACGCCGGTTACGGTACGGGCGGCAAGGAAGTGCCCAAAGATTCGACCAGTGTGATTCTAGGTGTCACCGGCGCTCTGGAAATGGTTATTCCTTTGGGGGCTCGTTTAGGCCACCCAAGATGGCGTAAGGCTTTGGCCGAAGCCGGTATAGATAAAGCCACTGCCGAAAAAGTTGTGGCCGGTATTGCCGACTCTTACGTATCTTGGCAAGAAAATTCATTTCCCGGCCTCTTGGGCAATGTAGTGGCTGGTCGTATTGCCAACCGCTTGGATTTACACGGTACCAACTGCGCCGTAGACGCAGCTTGCGCCAGTTCTTTAGCAGCTGTTCATTTAGCCGTGTCCGAACTCAGAGCGGGGGCGGCTGACATGGTCTTAACTGGCGGTACCGATACTTTTAATGACATCTTTATGTTTACTTGCTTCAGCAAGACTCCAGCTCTTTCAGATTCCGGCCACATTGCTCCTTTCTCAGAAGATTCCGATGGCACACTTTTGGGTGAAGGCGTGGGTATATTGGTACTGAAGCGTTTGGCTGACGCCGAAAGAGACGGCGACAGGATTTACGCAGTCATTAAGGGGTTAGGAGCTTCTTCTGATGGCAATTCCGGTGCTATATATGCTCCCAGTGCTGCCGGTCAAAGCTTAGCTTTGGAACGCGCTTACGCTGAGGCTGAAATAAATCCCGAGACAATAGGTGTAATTGAAGCTCACGGCACCGGTACTAAAGTAGGCGACGTCGTCGAATTTGACGCTTTAAAGAAAGTATTTAAAGGCGTAAATAAGGAGCACTCCTGCGCTTTAGGTACGGTTAAGTCACAGATAGGCCATACTAAAGCCTCTGCCGGAGCTGCCAGCTTATGCAAAGCCAGCCTTTCCCTTTTCCATAAAGTTATTTTACCAACTTTACATATTAGTCATCCTAATCCCAAATTAGGCATAGAAGAGACTCCTTTCTATCTCAGCACCGAAACTAAACCTTGGGTAGTCAAAGAAGGAGAAAAGCGCCGCAGCGGCGTCTCTTCCTTCGGTTTCGGCGGCAGCAACTTCCACGTCGTTTTGGAAGAATATGCTCCTAAACGCACTGCTCCGGCTTGGGACGGTTCTATACAGATCTGGGCTTTCAGCTCCCAAGAGCGCGAATATTTAATTGCTGACATTCGCAGCGCTGCCGCTTGCGCTGCTTACGAGAGTGCCTACCAAGCCGATTTATCGCGTCGCCATTTCGAGGCCAAAGCTCCCCAACGTGCCCTCTTAGTGTGCGGCCCGGCAGACTATGCTCAAAAACTTACTGAATTAGCCGACGCTTTGGAGGCCAATAAAGAAACGACCGGCGAGCTTCCTGGCAACTGTTTCTACGGCGATTCTAACAGCGAATTAGGTAAACTGGCCTTCCTCTTCCCCGGCCAAGGTAGCCAATATGTGGGCATGGATCGCGAGTTCTTCAGTATTTTCCCCGAAGCTTTGGCCGCTTTGGAAACAGCTCACAATACCTTGGAAGCCAGCCAAGATCCGGCTCGTTTAATCTTCCCCATTAAGCGTTTTGTCGAGGGTGAAGACGCTGCCAATACCAAAGCCATTACCGATACTAGAGCCGCTCAACCTTGCTTAGGCGCCGTCGAATCTTCCGTGGCAGCTATTTTGCGCAGTTTCGGTGTAGAGCCTCAGGCTATGGCCGGCCACTCTTACGGCGAGCTGGTCGCCTTGCAGCAAGCTGGAGTTTACTCCCAAACTGATTTGTTCACCCTTTCCGCTTTACGCGGCTCGCTTATGGCTAAAGGCGACGGCGGACGCGGCGCCATGTCAGCAGTTTCCGCTCCTCTGGCTACTATTGAAGAGGTTGTGCAAGAAATCGGCGGCGACTTGGTATTAGCCAATCGCAATCACCCCACTCAGGGTGTCATTTCTGGTTCCAAAGAAGCAGTCAGCCAGGCTGAAGAGCTGTGCAAATCCAAACGCATTACCGCTCGCCGCTTGCAAGTATCGGCCGCTTTCCACAGTTCGCTTATGGCCACAGCCAAAGAGCCCTTCTGTGAGGCTTTGCATAAAACTGAAATGCATATACCGCAAGTTCCCGTCTATGCCGACGTTACCGGCCAAGCTTATGAAGCAGACACCGAAACTTTACGCCGTATTTTGGGCGAGCAGCTGGTCAGTTCTGTACGCTTTATTGACATTATCGAAAATATGTATGCTGATGGCTTCCGCACTTTTATCGAAGTCGGCCCCAAAACTGTGCTCACCGGCTTAGTGAAAAAGATCTTAGGCTCAAAAGCTCACCATATGCTTTCTACCGACGGACGCAAAGGCGGCGGGGAGTTACAATGTTTAGCTCAGAGCTTAGCTCAATTGGCTGCCTTAGGCTATCCGGTAAAACTGAGCAAATGGGAAGAACCTGTCAGCGAGCCTCGCCACAAACGCATGAGCGTGCCGATCTGCGGCGCCAATTACCGTACACCCGGCAAACATGCTCCCGCTCCTTCCTGCGATCCTATTCAGCCGGTAGAAGGATACCAACCGCTGAAATTCATCAGCGATAATCCTACAGTCAATCCCTCAGCGCCGCCGGAATTAGGTGAAATAGCTTTTGAGTCAGTCGAAGTTGCTAAGCCTGTGGCCACCCAAACCGAAACTGTTCCAGTGACAGCTGCGCCAAATATAGCTCAGCCAATCGCGTCTTTGGAAGCTAAGCCGGTGAGCGCAAGCAACACGGTTGCCTTTGCTCCTCAGGCTGTTCCTACAGTACACAAAGCCCAATCGCAGGCAGCTGTGCAGACCATAGCCAATGGCTCTATGCTGAGCCAGGCTTTCCAAACTATTCAAGCAGGCTTAGCAGCTATGCAAACCCTGCAACAGCAAACTGCCAGCGCTCACTTACGCTTCTTAGACAGTCAAGTTCAAATTCAGCAAACCTTGCAGAGTATTATCGCCTCTCAACAGAGCTTGGCCCAGCTCAGTTTGGGTTCAAGCACTGTCAGTATGCCTAATTTAGAGCTCAGTTTACCATCCATACCCACTGTACAGCCTATCTTAAACTCAGTAGCCACTGTTCCAGTTCTTCCAACACCAGCTGTCAATACCCAACCATCCGTTCCTATTGCTCAGACTATGGCCGCTTTTTCTACAGCAGAGCCCTTACCTAAGCCCATTTCCGAAGCAAAAGCGGAAACTATTGCTCAGCATGAGCCACAGCCTAACTTCCCTGCCGCTCCTCAGGAAGCAGTTCGGGGCGGCGATCTGACTGCAGCTATTCTGGGCGTAGTGGCTGAAATGACAGGTTATCCGGCCGACATGCTCAATTTGGATATGAATTTAGAAACCGATTTGGGTATTGACTCTATTAAGCGAGTAGAAATTTTAGCAGCCATTCAAAAACGCTTTCCCAACGCTTCTACTATAGCTCCCGACGAAATTGGTTCCTTACAAACTCTGCGTCAAATTGCCGATAAACTTACCGAACCGACCACAACTAAAGAGACAATTCCCGTCGCTCCCATCAAGGTCGATGCTATTCCTGCAGCCGAAAAATCTGCCATTGTTACTGTCAATCCGGAAAAAGCTTTGCTCGATGTAGTTGCCGAAACAACTGGTTATCCGGTAGAAACTTTAAATCTGGACATGGATCTGGAAAATGACTTAGGTGTCGACTCTATTAAACGTGTAGAAATTCTAGCCACTATTCAGAAACAATTACCCGGTTCTAACAATGTGGCTCCCGATGAAATCGGTTCCCTGCGTACTTTGCGCCAGATCCTTGATAAGCTGACTCCCATCGCCGCAACCAAAACAGAAACTACCCCCCAAGTAACTCAAACTACCGCCTCGGCTGAAGAGACAGTTATTAAAATTGTAGCCGAAATGACTGGCTATCCGGTAGAGACGTTAAATCTGGACATGGATTTAGAAAACGATTTAGGTATCGATTCTATCAAACGTGTCGAGATCTTAGCTGCTGTGCAAAAGCAATTGCCCAAAGCCGCGGCTATTAACCCTGAAGATATAGGCGCCTTGCATACTCTGCGTGACATTGTTAACCGTTTGAGTTCTTCGTCTGAGTCTCAGGTTAAAATTGAAGCTGCCGAGCAACCTACGCCTGTTAATCAAGAGCAAACAGTGCTGCAAATTGTAGCTAATATGACCGGATATCCTCTGGAAACGCTCAACTTAGACATGGACTTAGAGAATGACTTAGGTATCGATTCTATTAAACGCGTAGAAATTTTAGCTGCCATTCAAAAAGTGATTCCCGTCGCCTCTTCTATTGGCCCCGACGAAATTGGCTCGCTGCGTACTGTGCGCGACATACTTCATCGCTTAAACGGCGACAACAAACCTACTCCTCCGAATGAAGGTCCCCAAAAATCTGCTCAAAGTTTGGAGGAAGAAAAAAAAAATGAAGCCGTTCCTGAGCTAGCTCTGCCGACGACCGCAGCTTCCAATCGAGCTGACGGTTCCACCTCGCAAGCTACCGATGCTGCAGCTACCGACGAAAAATCGGAAGTTGCAGCTGCGGCCATACCACCTGCAATTGCCGACTCAACTACAAAAAATGCAGCCGACAGAGAGCCGAAAGTTGAATTAAATTTAGCCGCCAGCTTAGCTCCCGACGGTCAAATGCTTAAGCGCAGAAAGCTTTATTACAAAGAATCTCCTGCTCCCAATAAGCCTGTAGAACTAAATACTCAGGGCCTGTACGTTATTACCGATGACGGTTATATCGCTCCGGCCCTCTGTGCGGCTATGCAACAATTAGGCTTACAAGCTTGTCTAATCAGTAAAGATCGGCCTTTGACCGAACAACAGATTCGTATATCTAACCGATTTGCCGGCTTAATAGCTATTATGCCTAGCTTCCCGCTTTACGAACAAGGAGATCTATTCTTCAAACGCAATGCAGCCGAGGAAGCTTTAAAGAATTGCTTTAAACTTGTACGTCAACAGTGTCAACTTTGGAAGCAATTGGGTCAGACCCCCGATTTCTTCTTAACTGTTACTCGTATGGACGGCCGCTTCGGTACTTTTGATGAAGTTAGCAATCCCATAGAAGCAGGCTTGCACGGTTTAGCCAAAGTTGTTGCTCAAGAGTATCCGCGCTTGCGCAGTCGCTCTTTCGACTTTAGTATAGACGCCGATCCCGGCCATATCGCCACCCAGATTCTGGCTGAACTCATGGTAGACGGCAGTAACGAAGTCGGTTTAGATCGTCGCAATGTGCGCCGTATTCCAGTCCTGCGCGAAGAAAAGCTTGATTTAACTAAAGTGAACTTGCCCGCTCCTGGCTCAACGGTTATTGTCACCGGCGGAGCTCGCGGCGTAACTGCCGACTGTGCAAAGTTGTTGGCTCGGCATTGCAAGCTCAACTTTGTTTTGATGGGGCGTTCTCCCATTCCCGTTCCCGAGTGGACACAAACAAAGTCAGCCAAGACAGCTCGAGACTTAAAGAATTTATTGTATCAGCAATCAAAACAGAGCGGCAAGAGTCTCTCTCCTAAGCAGCTTGAGGGCGAATGCCGCCGCATTTTAGTCAACCGCGAAATTGCCCAAAATATTAACGATATACGAGCTTTAGGTTCACAGGTGGAATATATTTCCTTGGATGTACGTGATGACAGTTTAATCGCTCAGATAGTGGCAGATATTCACCAGCGTTACGGCTCGGTTATAGGTTTAATTCATGGCGCCGGAGTTTTGGCTGACCGCTACATTTGCGACAAGACCGATGAGCAATTTAATATGGTCTTCGATACCAAAGTAAACGGCTTATATAACTTCATGCAAGCTTTAAAAGACGAGCCCTTGCAATTTGTTCTTACTTTCTCTTCCGTATCTGCCAGATTCGGCCGTCCCGGTCAAGCCGACTATGCTATGGCTAATGAAGTGATGAACAAATTTACTTATGCGGCCAACAGTTTATATCCCAAAACTCGCTTTAACGCTATGGGTTGGGGCCCTTGGGAAGGCGGTATGGTCGACGAAAGTCTAAAGCGCAAGTTTGAACAACTCGGAGTAGAAGTTATCGAACGCGGACGCGGAGCCAAAGCTTTAACGGCCGAAATTTTAGCCGGTCACGATCAGGCTTGTGAGCTTATTCTGGGTGCAGGTTTTGATGTACCGCACGAAGATGACTTGACTTCTAAAACTCAATCGGAAACGACCTCTGCCTCCGAAAACACTCGGGAAGTAAGCCCCTTAGCTCAATCTTTGGGCTTGGATAAAGACGAAGAAGCTCAGGAGTTAGAGCGCCCTTTTGCGCTGACGGGCTCAAAGCCCGTCCCGCCTCAAAGTCACGCATCTTCGGAAGAAACAGAAGAACTCTCTGCTAATTGGACTGAAGTCAGTAAAGCCGATCCCTACAGCAGAACTCTAAATGCAGAGTTATATCCGCTTTTGGAAGATCACGTTTTAGGCGGTCATTCAGTTATGCCTACCGCTTTAATGGTAGAATTGGCTGCCCAAGCTTGCCATAAATACTTTCCAAAGTATCGCTTCTTGGGCTGTGACAATTTGAGAGTACTCAAACCGATTACTTTGCCAAGAGGCGAAGAACACGACGAGCCGACGAAAAATATTGCAGATACAGATATTATTGTCAGCATTCAAAAAGTTAAGCATATTGCTTCAGAGTTATTGGTATTTTTTGCTATCGAACATTGCAAACCCAATACCCATCCGATCAAATGTGTGGAAGGTACGGCAATTTTAACGGCTCAGCGCCAAGCCAAGCCGTTAAAAAAGCACAGCGAACAGTCTTGGGAGGAAAACGGCTATCCCTGCACTATGCCGGAAGCTTATGATAAGTATTTATTCCATGGCCCTAAGTTGCGCGGCATCCATAAGGTACGCTCCTGCAATAAACACGGCCTGTCCGCCATTGTGAAAGATGCAGGCCGCACTTTAGTCAATTATCCTAAGGAAAAGCCCATTACTAATCCGCTTTTCCTCGACTGTGCCTTACAAAGCGGTTTGCTATGGAGTGGAGCCGAACGCGGACTTTGTTCCTTGCCTATGTTTGGTGGCAGCTATCGTCAGTATGTAGACAAATTCCCTGACAAAGCACAAATTTTACTTTATCCCAAAGAAATTGGTGAAAGTCAAATGTGCGGCGATGTCTTTGTTGTTGACGAAGAAGGCCGAGTTTTAGCTGAATGGCAAGACGTGCGCTGGGTTATGAGCCCTACGCTGGCCAAATCTTTTCGCAACAATAAATTATAGTTTAGTATTTTGAGCTTTTAGGTATAGGTTTTAATAAAAATGGCAGCACATAATACAGATATAGCCATAGTCGGCCTGGGACTCCACTTTCCCGGCGCCGCTAATAGTCAAGAATATTGGCAGCGTCTTAAAGAAGCTAAAGATCTGTCCGAACAGCCCGGTCCAGATCGCTGGCCCATAGATGCGGAAAGGCATTTAAGCAAAGTTCCCCAGGCTGACACTCTGCGCTGCCTGCGCGGCTATTATTTGCACAATCTTCCTTCTCCTGAGGAAGAAGGCTTGCCCCAAGGAACCGACCCTGTATTTACCTTAAGCTTGAGCACCGCCAGACAAGCGCTCGAGGATTGCTCGAATATTAACAAAAAGCGCACCGGTGTAGTGATGGCCGCCATCGCTCTTCCTACCGATACTACCTCTACTCTCAGCGAAGAAGTGTTGGGCCACGATTTTGAACAACGTCTGCGCAGTAAGCTGACTTCCGTCTTCCCCGAAAAAATTGCAACTCTCGATTTGCTTGCCGACAACAAACAAGCCGTTCAAGCCGATATAAAAACAACTGCCGCCAATACGGCTCCGGTCGGCCTCCCAGCCCAGTTAATTGCTCATCAGTTTGGTTTGGGTTTAGGCGGCTATACCTTAGATGCAGCTTGTGCCAGTTCTTTGGTAGCCGTTGCCTTGGCGTGTGATGAATTGCGAGCTCATCGAGCCGACGCTATGTTGGCCGGAGGCCTTTCCCGTCCCGATTGCTTATATACGCAAATGGGCTTTTCCGCTTTGCGGGCCCTCTCTCCCAGCGGAGTGTGTTCTCCCTTCGACGCTAAAGCCGACGGCCTAATGGTAGGCGAAGGCTGCGGCTTAGTGATACTCAAACGCTTAGAAGACGCCATAGCCCAAGGTGACAAAATTTACGGCGTTATTAAAAGCGTCGGTCTGTCAAATGACATTGAAGGCAGCTTAGTAGCGCCTTCAAGCGAAGGTCAACTTCGTAGCTTGCGTCAAGCCTATGAAATTTGCGGTTTGCAACCTTGGGATATAGATTTAATCGAATGCCACGGTACCGGCACTCCGGTAGGAGACAAGGTGGAATTTAACAGCTTGCAAGCCCTTTGGCAGGATGCTCCTCAAGGCAGCTTATGCCAGTTGCGCTCAGTTAAGTCCATGATTGGCCATTTGTTAACTGCTGCCGGTTCGGCCGGATTGATTAGAGTATTGCTCAATATGCAAAATGGCTTGATTACTCCCCAAGTAAATTTTGCAACTCCCGGTTTGCCTTTAACAGAAAGTCATTTCCGCGTAGACAACAAAGAAGTAATTTGGACTAAACAACCTAACCGTCCTCGTCGTGCGGCAGTCAGCGGTTTTGGCTTCGGTGGTATCAACGCTCACCTAATTTTAGAAGAGTATGAAGCGCCAGCTTTAGCTCCGACAGAGTCAAATTCGCTTAATAATTCTGCTCCAACAAATTATGACAAGCAAGCTGCCGAAAGCGTGGCTGTAGTTGGTTTAGCTTGTCATTTTGGCTCTTTGGATAATACTGATAAATTTAGAAATGCCATCTTTAGTGGACTCTCAGCTTTAACCGATTTGCCTGAAAATCGTTGGCAAGGCTTAGGCGAAAGCAAAGCGACAGAGTCAAATGCCAAACAAGCCTATATTGATAAAGTATCTGTACCTTTGGGCAAGTTCCGCATTCCGCCTACAGATATTCCCAATATTCTGCCTCAGCAATCTTTATTGTTGAATGTGGCTTCTCAGGCCATGGCCGACGCCGGACAACCTCTTCGCGAACGGCGTAATGAGGCTGCTGCCTTCATAGGTATAGCTTTAGACTTAAATTCCACCAACTTCAACTTGCGTTGGCAATTGGAAAAGAAAGCCCAGCAACTTGCTAAAGCTTTAAATTTAACAGCTGAAGAAGCGGAAGCTTGGCTTAAAGAGCTTAAAGACGAAATTTCCAAGCCTTTGGATTCTACCCGCACTATGGGAGCTTTAGGCAGCATTGCTGCCAGCCGTGTCGCTCGTGAATTTCAATTTGGAGGCTGTTCCTTTACAGTTTCGGCCCAAGAAGTTTCCGGTTTTACGGCTTTAAAGCTGGGCGTACAAGCTTTACAGAAGGGTGACTTAAATCTGACTTTAGTAGGAGCTGTCGATCTGCAGGGCGATGTGCGTCAAGCTCACTTCCATTTCGACGATAAACTTGACGGCTACGGTGAAGGCGCTTGTTGTTTGGTCTTAAAGCGTTTTAGTGACGCTCAACGTGATGGCGATCATATCTACTGTTTAATAAAGGGTTTCGGTCAAACCGAAGCTGGTCAGATAGACAGCGAAGAACAACAAACTGCACAGACAGCTTTAGAACAAGCTTGCCACCAAGCCAAGATAAAACCTGAAAGACTGGGTTATTTAGAGTGTGGCAATGACAATTTACTGACCGATCCGACTAAGGCAAAAACTTTAGAGAAACTATGTCGCAACATCGCTCAAGGAGAAGCACCGCTCTCTGTCGGCTCTGTTAGCAACGTAGTAGGAAAATGTGGGGCGGCCTCGGCTTTAGCCTCCTTGGCTAAGGTGGCTTTGAGCTTAGACAGACATATTTTGCCTGCTTACCCTGAATTTATTAAACCTGCGACCGAATTTAGCAATTCCAACAATCGTTTGTGCGTTCACAAAAAGACCTCATTTTGGTTCAATAACAGAGCCGAAGGGCCACGCTGCGCCGCCATAATCAATACAGCTCATCCTCAACATATTTGCGCTTTAATTTTAGAAGAAGCACCCGCTGCCGATTACAAGAGCAAAAACGAAGCCATAGAGCAAGCTAAATCGGTAATTTTTGCCTCTTTAGCCGCTAAACCACAAGAGTTAAAAGAAAAATTACAAAAATTACAACAAGAAGCTGAGGCAATTAGAAAAAGCGAGCTTTCAACTGCCGAAGCTTTACTGAAGTTAAGCGCCTCTTGGTGGCAACGTCAAGATACTAAGCAAAAATTAGCTATGGCTTTCGTTATTGATTTGACTACCGAAGAGCCCTGGAACGAATTTCAAATTCGATTGAAACTGGCTATAAAACATTTGGAAGATTACGCTGACAAAGCTCTGGCCAATCACTCTATATTCTACACTCCAGAGCCTTTAGCCGAACATGGTAAAATAGCTTTCGTTTACCCTGGTTCAGGAGCTAATTTCCTCGGTTTGGGACGCGAACTGGCCTTACAATTCCCAGCTATTATGGATCGCTTCGACAGCGAAAATCTTTACATGGCCGATGAATTTATGGCTCGCTGGAATCAGCCTTATCGCCTCAATTGGGAAGAAGGCTGGCAGCATGAAGCTCTCACAAGCTTAGCTTCCGATACTCACAAAATGATGTTTAGCCAAGTTACCTTCGCTATGCTATCTACCGATATAATCCGCTACTTGGGTATAGAGCCTCAAGCGGCTATTGGCTATAGCTTAGGCGAATCGGCAGCTCTGTTTGCACTTAGAGCTTGGCCAGAGCGCGACTTAATGTATAAACGCATGGAAAACTCCGATTTATTCCGTGAGCAACTTTCCGGCCCATGCTTAGCTGCCCGCCGAGCTTGGAATATCCCTTCCGGGGCTCCTTTTGAATGGACAGTAGGCCTGATCAGAGTGGCTGCTGCCCAAGTAAAAGAAGCTATGAAAGATATCCCCAAGGTGCGCTTACTAATCGTCAATACTGACAATGAGTGTGTAATAGGCGGTACTCGTGAAGCAGTCAGTACCCTTTGTACTAAGCTGAAAACGAAAGCCATCTTGGTTAGCGGCGTAGATACAGTACATTGCGATTGTTTGGATCCCGTAGCTCAAGCCTATTGGGAAATGCACCATCTTCCTTGTACCCCACCTAAGAACGTAGACTTCTATAGCGGCTACTACCATTGCTCCTACAATTTAACTTCGGAAAAGATTGCCGACTCTATTGTAGCTCACGGTCGTTTCGGCTTTGATTATACGAAAACTATCCGTCAGGCGTGGCAAGACGGAGTACGCATCTTTTTAGAGATGGGACCCGGTGCAGCTTGCAGCCGCATGATTAACAGCATTTTAGCCGATAAGCCACATTTTGCTATCAGTTTAAGCAATCGAGGCAAAGCCGAATTAGCTTCCTTGGAATGTTTATTAGCCGGAGCCATCAGTCAAGGATTGCGCCCTGATTTAAATAGACTTTTCCCCACCGAGCTTCTGCGCAAAAGCAACAACGGCAAATTCCAAAATATCGACA
>OQVU01000403.1_pt1 | contig 15972 bp, 12 predicted proteins | sample 1691611 | NCBI WGS metagenome assembly OQVU01 (sample SAMN03418272, study PRJEB22391) | human gut metagenome | biome: human-gut; feature: organic feature; material: feces | host: Homo sapiens | place: Tanzania | collected 2013-01
TTTTTTAGTTCTCTGTTTCAATACCGGCGGCGCAACCGGTGCGTCCGGGTTTAAGAACAACTTCACCCTTGCCAATAGCTTTAACGGGACAAATTAAGGCGCAAAGGTGGCAGCCCACGCACTTTTCTTTATTGCAAGAAGGTTTGCGAGTTTCTTCGTTCCAGTCCATAGCTTGGTGGGCACCGTCGTAGCAAGAGATATAGCAGCGACCACAACCGATGCACTTATCTTCATCAATTTCGGGATAGACGATGTAGTCGCGGTCGAGTTCTTCAGCGGGAATGATGTTGGCATTAGCCAAACCGATCAACTCGTGGAGACTGTCTACGCCTTGCTCTTCCATGTAGTGCATAAGACCGTTCTTCATGTCTTCTACTACACGGTAGCCGTATTGCATAATAGCGGTGGTGACTTGCAAAGTGGTAGCGCCTAACAGAATGAACTCAGCAGCGTCTTCCCAAGTTTCGATACCGCCAATACCGGAAATAGGCAAATCGTGGAGACCTTCAGCGCTGCGAAGCTGCTGGAGGAAGCGCAAAGCTACGGGCTTGACAGCTTTACCGGAGTAACCGGAAATAGAGGACTTACCGTTGACGATAGGCAGACCGACTTTGCGCTCTAAATCAACATTAGTTACCGACTTAATAGTATTGATAGCGGCGATACCGTCTGCTCCACCCTCTAAGCAAGCTTTGGCCACGGGAACCATATCAGTAATATTAGGGGTCATTTTGGCCATCATAGGTAACTTAGAACCGCGTTTTACGGCAGCACAGTATTTTTTGCACAATTCAGGGTTGGCACCTACATCGGACCCCATAGCGTGAGAAGTCATTTGCGGGCAGGAGAGATTCATTTCAATCATGTCGGCGCCGGCTTCGGTCACTAAACGGGCCAACTCGGTCCAGTCGTCTTCGTTGGTACCCATAATGGAAGCGATCAAAACGCGATTGGGGTACTCAGCTTTAAGTCTGCGCAAGTCAGCTAAGTTCTCTTCTAAGCTGTGCTCAGCTATTTGTTCCATATTTTTGAAACCGACGAAAGGAGTGGCTTCTTTAGTCAGAGCGTCGAAACGGGGAGATACTTCGTCAATAAGGAAGTGCTTCGGTCCGATAGTTTTAAAGACAACGCCGCCCCAACCGCAGTCGTAAGCTTTTTTGCACATATCATAGCAATTGCCTACGGGAGAAGAAGATAAGCAGAAAGGATTTTCGAAGCGAACTCCAAGGAATTCAACGGATAAATCTTTATTGATCATTTACTTATTGCCTCCCAAGCTTTCGTGAATGGCCTGGGCAGCTTCTTTGCCCTTTTTAACGGCCCATACAACAGTCTTGTCGCCGTGAGCTATATCGCCGGCTACAAATACTTTTTCATCAGCAGACTTATAACCATCAAAATCAACTTCGTTTTTAACAATGCTGAGACCTAAATTCTCGGCATTTACTTTTTGACCGATGGCCAAAATGACTTTGTCAACTTCAATGTTTATTTGGCTGTTAATGTGGCGATGCTTGAAAGTTACAGTGTGGCCTTCGACTTTTTCAGGTACATAACCGTCAATAATGGTTACGCCTAAGGCTTGAGCGCCGCGTAACTCTTTTTCAGAGGCCAAGAATTCGGAGAATTCTTCATAAACTACGTCGGTAACGTTCTTGACGCCGAGCATCTTGAGAGTGGTGACAACGTCCATAGCTACGTCGCCGCCGCCGATAACCAATACGTTTTGAGGAACCTCGATGTCACCCTTATTCTCTTTGGTGCGGGCCAAGAAGGACACGGCAGTTTCTACGCAGTTATTGCCTTCGAACATAGGAAGCGTCTTGGCTTCGCTAGAGCCTATAGCAATTAAAATGGCGTCATGGTCAGCTTTGAGTTGTTCCAAAGTGACGTCGGTACCAACCTTGGTATTAAGTTTAAAAGTAGCGCCTAATTTTTCGATAAGAGAAATTTCGTGATCAACAACAGCATTGGGAAGACGATATTCCGGAATACCATAACGAAGGTATCCACCGGCTTTTTCGTTCTTCTCATAAATGTTGACCGCATATCCCAAGCGAAGGAGAGAAGCGGCAGCTTGAAGGCCGGCAGGGCCGCTACCGATAACGGCGACCTTTTTGCCGTTGGGCTCGCCTTTTTCGAGAATTTGCATACCTACCTGACTCTCGAAATCAGTTACGAATCTCTGGATACCGCCAATATCAATGGGACGATCTATACCGCATCTGGAGCAACCCTTTTGGCAATATCTCTCAGTAGGGCATACACGGGCGCAGATGGAACCCAGGGCGTTGTTCTCACGAATGGTCTCAGCAGCACCTTTGAAGTTCCTGAAACGGACACTGCGAATAAAACGGGCAGGATCGGTTCCGGCTGGACAAGACTTAGAACAAGGGGCATCATGGCAAAGCAGGCAGCGCTGAGCTTCCTCCATGACTGTCATCATAGTGTAAGCTTGCTCGACTTCTTCTACGTACTTATTAGTCATTTTCTTCCTTCTTTTAAGTATCAACAGACATTCTGCCAGACAACGGCAGGCCCACATTATACATTATTTTTGTCCTTAAATACCTAGAAAAAGAAAAAATATCCATAAAAATATTTTCTCTTTAGGTTTTTAGGTGCTAAACTGTTGCTAACTTGACCTTTCTTATACTGGCGTGGTAAAATTGCTGATGGTTCGGAGGCAAAGTGCCGGTGCGCTTTTTAGTGAAGGTTCCACTTGAAGAGTTAGGCAGCGGTGTTCCTACAAAACTCGGGGGTGTCCCGGTTTCGACGGGGAGATGCTTTGCCGATAGTTGCGAGTCGAGTTGTCGAAAGCTCGTAAAAAAGTCGAAACTTTCAAACATTAACTGCCGAAGATAATTTGGCTCTCGCCGCCTAGTGCGGTGCGTCCGCTCACCTTCGTCGGCGGAGGTGTACCGGGCGTGAACCACGCCGTCTACCCATTTGCCGCTAGTCTCTCGGCTGCATAGGGGAAACACCAGAGAGTATGGCTTATCGGGATCCGGCCCAGGGGAGCTTGACAAGCCGAGACTAAAGCCTAGGCTACACTCGTAGAGGCTGTCGTGGAGGCCTCTTCGGACGCGGGTTCGATTCCCGCCACCTCCACCATATAAAGTAAAGAAAAACTCACCAGCACATTTTTGTGTTAGGTGAGTTTTTATTATTGCTTCTTTCTAAAATCGCCGCGTAAAATTATAAATATAAACCAAATTACCGAAAAATCGAGTAAACTCAATAAAGACAGCCATTTAATGGGGGATAGTAGGCCGGCTGTTAATAAACACAGAAAGGCTAGGCCTGGCACTCCGGAAACGTTGTGACCGCTTTTCTTGGCGGCAAGTGGCGCTGCTATATATGTTAATATCCAAAAAAATAAACCTAATGCCCAAAAGGTGCCATCCATAATCCACATTGTAACGGGGAAATGCTCATACATCTTTAGCTAGTGCTCCATTTAGGAAACAATCAATTTGCATATCAATATCTAATTTAAAATCAACCTGGTTTAATAAGCAAACGTGAATAAACTGAACGCTAAAGAGACCGCTAAAACTGTAGGCCAGTTGCATGGCAGAATAATCACGGCGAATAATACCCAATTCTTGAGCTTTAGTGAACAACTTATTCAAATAGCCGACAATCTGGTTAGTTATATCATCTTCCATAACTTTATCGAGTATACTACTGTGACTCAATGATTCACCAAAGATCACTCGGAAACAAGCGCATTTCTCTCTGTCTTGGTTTATGGCGGATAAAGCTTCCGCCAATTTGCGTAGATAGTCTCGCAAATTAAAAGGAGTTTTATTTAAATTTTGTCGTTCAGCTTCTTCTAAGAAATGGACGATAGGATGAAAGCGCCTTACTACTTGAACTAAAAGATCTTGGCGATCGGTAAAATAGTGATAAATGAGAGCCGGCGAAGAAAAACCTGCCTCTTTAGCTATGGCCTGATTGGTTGCTTGTTTTGAACCAGAACGAGCGAAAACGCGCAAAGCAGCCTGTAATATTTGTTCTTTACGCTGTGAAGCCAATTCTGCTCTGTTTTGCTTTTTGTTAGAAACACTTTTCTGAACTGTTCCGGTCGATTTCTCCTTCCTAGGACGAATTGGCTCTTCATCTATTTGTATATCTTTACAGCGCAATATCTTTCCCATTTGTTTCAAGCTACCTTTGTTCTGCTATCTCTCCGTCAGTAGAAATTCTGACCACTTGCCAAGGAATAAACTTTCCGCTGTCGTTGAGGGCTTCTATAGCTGCTTGTTCTAAACGTGCGCAGCAAGGAGTGTCCATGCGTACAATTATTAAACTTCTGATATTATTATTGCGCAGGATTTCACTCAACTTTTTACTGTATTCGAAATCGTCAAACTTAGGACAACTTATTAAAACCGTGCGCCCGTGAATAAACTCTTTGTAAAGGGGAGCATACATGTATGCGGCACAGTCAGCTGCCAAAAGAAGTTTAGCTTCGTCGAAAAAATCTGCCTGTTCAGGTACGAGTCTTAACTTTACAGGCCATTGCTTGGCCGCCTTAACGTCGGTTAAACGAATGGCTCCTGATGAACATTTTGACAAACGATACTTAGAGGGACAGTTGCCCTTGAAATCGACAGCTTCAGCTCCATTGGGTCGGACAACCAAAGCGTCTGTGTTGCAACTATCGGTATCCTGACTGCAGATGCAGCTTTCTGTTTCGTTGATTTGGGTATTTTGGGGAGCCATTTTCTATATGCCTTTCAATTATGCCGATGTTTTTACAAACAACTAATTCGGACTTTTCCAAACTTTTTCCATACATCTGCTGGCCAAAGTTCTGATAGAGCCATCCTGAGTTCCTTCTCCCAGAGCTTTAAATTCCCAGCCGTTTCCCGTACGTATCAACTCTCCGAAGATCATGGCTGTCATACCGTTATACTTATTAGTGAGCTCAAAACGACATAATTCCTTGTTGGCGTCGGCGTCGCAAATTCTGATGTAGGAATTATTTATCATACCAAAGTGTTGTTGTCGCCTTTTAGCTTGATAAATATTGGTTACTATTATTAGACGATCGTAAACTTTGGGTAAATTGTCAAGATCTATGTAAATTTGTTCGCAGTCGCCCTCACCTTCGCCGGTCAAATTATCTCCCATATGAACAATACAGCCGGAATCATGATGTAAATTTTGGAAATAGATCAGATCTTCGTGACGCACTAAACGTCCGCCTTGGCAAGCTATAACCGAAGCATCACAATCAAAATTGTCGTAGTAATTTTTCACTTCTTCGGCTTCATCCCAGCCCAGACCGATCATCGCTTTCTTTAATTTTCCTCCGCCGGTTTTTTCTAAGCTGACTTTCTGGCCTTTTCTTAAGCTCACAGGCTTAAGAGCTCTGGACGTAGTCAGTACGGCGGTTGAACTATCTTCGGCTGTAGGCGTGGGGACAACTGTCTGTGGTGCAGTCACACCTTGAGTCGCAGTTGCCGGAGTAGAATTGTTTGTTGTAGACCAAGAGGGGACAGGTCCGGCAGCCCTGGCGGCTGTTACCGATTGAGTAAGATTTGCATCTAAATTGGCTACTGTTTCCGGCACCGACAGAGGCTGAAATGCCCTATTAGCTTCAGGTTGAACAGGAGAAACTGAGGAGCGCATAGCCGTGATAGGTTGTGTGGATGCTGAAGCAGGACGCGAAGCCAAAGGCTGTATGGGGGTAGGCGGAGCGGCAGTTAAATCGGCGCTCAGTTCCGTATTGGTCGCCCAGGAATTAGCCATTTGCGGAATAGGAACTACCGTGTCAGTAGCTTCTACCAACTCCTCGCCTCCGTAGTTGCGCAATAAGTCGCTTAAGCCGCCATTAAAGCCTTGAGCGATAACGCCCACGCGCCAAACCTCTTTGCGATAAATTTCCAAGGAAATGATAGCTTTTTCAGCGTTAAAATCTTTGCCATGCAAAAGTAAAGAAAGAACTTCACGGTCATTTTGTTTGAGACTAATTTTATGATTATTAATTTGTCCCATGGTACCGTTTCCGTCTATACTTACCGTAAAGATCACCCTTTCGATAGAAGAAGGAAGCAGCGGAAGCTTAATATTAAAAATAGCAGAATTATTGACTCGATTGTAACTTATCTCTCCTTTAGGAGAAAAAGGCTGGTTGTAAAATACCATGTAGCGATCGTCTGAAAGTTTGTTGTCAGCATCCACACCAAAGCAGCAATAATCATAGACTGCTCGTCCTTGAACGCTCATTTCTACCTTAAAACTATCCCGCAGGTTTAAGTATTTTCCTAACTTATCCCTAAAACCTCGCTGCATGTTCATATCTACAATTCCTTTCTAAACCGACTCTTTTAACTTAATATATCGATAACAAAACTAAATCATGCCTCGCTTTTGTATTTCCTTAAGCCACAGAGGAAACTCTCGAAGCATACGATCATATAATTCTGCGTCGCTTACATCATGTAAATCATCTAAAGCGAAGAAATTGGCGTTATCTATATACCGGCCTGGCATAGTGTCTAGTTGCTCTAATATGCCATACATTTTACCGCCTATACCTACAAATTGCCAAAAAATGGGATATTTGGATGCTTCTGTTAAAACTTTTTTAATTTCGTTAGCTTGGCTTATGCCGCCGTCGCTGAGAAAAATGACATAAACAGGCTCCTGAGAGTTCTTAAAAGCACCTAAAACGTCCAGCATGACTTCAGGCTCATTGTTTAAGAAGCCCAAGTCTCTCATCAGATTAAACCAATTTTCAGGAACGGTATCTTTATAGTTGCGTAAATTGACGGAAGGCATCTTTTTATAAGTATCGCCGAAGAACCAGCAATCAAATTCGCCGTCATCGTCAAATTGTACAGCTACCGGCACCACTCGATTGACAAATTCCTGAACCATGCCGCTCTGGTAGCGGAATGACATGGAGCCGGACATATCCAATACTAAAGCTACTTTAGCTCGACAATCTTCAAGTTTGTTCTTTTTGAGTGAAACTGTAAAGGTTTTGGCCAGAGAAACCAGCTGCGGTGCTTCTTGTTCAATTCTTTTCTCTAAGGAAACTTTAAACCTGGCAGGTTCTGTTGGCTTACCAGAAAGCAAAGCGGTGGCAACCTGGTGGCTTGGCTCGGTCTCGGGATGTTGAGTTGCTGGTTGTTGGAAGGAAGTGGAGGTTGCTGTCGATGTATCTTCCGTAATTTCTTCGCCGCCGTAAGAGCGTAATAAATCGCCTAAACCGCCAAAGAAACCGCTAGCTACAGCTGCCAAGCGCCAAACATCCTTTTTGTATATTTCAACGGAAATAATAGCTTTCTCTTTAGTAAAATTCTTGCCGGTTAGCTGCAACTCCAATACAGACTTGCCGTTTTGCATGACATAAACTTTATGCGAGGCTATATCGCTCATGCAACTTGGGCTGTCGGCGTCTACGTTAGCTGTAAATACTATTTTAGTTATAAAATCCGGCAATTGGCTAAGGTTGACAGTAAATTCAGCGCGATTGTTACTTTGCTGAAAGCTAATCTCTCTCTTAGGTGAGGCTGGTTGATTATAGAAAACCATGTAGCGGTCATCGGATAGTTTATCGCTTTTATCCACACCGAAGCAGCAAAAATCGTATTTGGACATTCCTTCTATGCTCATAATTACTTGGAATGAATTGGTAACTTTTAAGTACTTTCCCAATTTATCTCTGAAACCGCGCTGGATATTCATAACTAAGTCCTTTCTAATTATCCGTGCATCCGAATATCAAGTCGAAACCGGGTTAGCGATTTTTCTTTTTTCGTTTTATAGGGATAGGTATTACTTTAGTTGGTAAAATATTAGTCGAAGTCTGTTTTTTACTTTTGACAGCTGTTGAAAAAGGTTCTGCTAAAATATGCCCCCTTATAGTCAGAGTCGCTTTGCGCACTTTAGGTTTTGTTTGCCTGCTGTTAAAATAGCCGGTCGTAGTAGTTTGGTTTGCCTCAGCAGGGGAAACATAGTTGGCTTTTCTTTCTTCGACTATTTCACAGATAGTTTTATTGTAGCCGCAACTTAAAGCAGCTAAACGCCACTCTCCGCCTTTTCGGTAAATTTCACAGCACACGATCAGTTTTTCTCGGCGAAAATCGCTGCCTTTGAGTTGAAAAATGAGGATATCGTTTCCGTTTTGCTTGAGTTTAACTTTTTGCTGAGTGATGTCGCTCATAACATGTTCGTCTTCGATGTTTATAAGGAAGACAAGTTTCTTCACTTGATTGGGCATAAGCGATAAGTTGACCGTACAAATAGCGCCCTGATCTGTGTCTTGGTAGAGTATTTCGTTTCTGGCTTGTATGCATACACTTTCAGACCGGAAAACTGGTCTTCTTCACGAATGCGTAAGGCCGCTCCACATGATATAGTCACTGCAGTAAGGAATATTATCCGGAGTTACAGCCAGGCAACAGTAACTGCATTGTACAGGGCCGGAAATTTGAAATTCCAGAGTGAATTCTTGAGAAATATCTAAATAATTTTTTAATTTGCTTCTGAAACCGCGCTGAATATCCATCTTACTCCTCTTTCAAGTATTTTGAATATTTTATCAACTCCGATGAAGGTAAAGATTAAGAAGTGATACCCGCTTTGGTCGCTTCTTTACGCCATTTGGCAAAATCACTCAGCAAAAATTTATACAGCTCCGGAGTAGAATGCTGAGAAAAACCGCTTATGGAGGCAAATTTAGCATTGCAGACACTCGCACCTGACAAGCGATTGATATTTTCGAATATTCCGTATTGGCTGCCGCCCATACCCAAAAATTGCCAAAAGACGGGGAATTGAGAAGAGTAGACTGTCATTTGTTCTATCTGGCTATTCAAAGGTACATTTCCGCTGGTTATAAACAAAATATAGGTGGGAAAGGCGAAAGGCTGACAACTCGATAAAACTTCCGTCATAGCTGTGGTCTCAGATTTATTTTCCCCTAAAGACCACATCAAACTACCCCAATCGTTAGGAATAGCAGAGGCATAATTCCTTTCTCCAATAGGGAACATCTTTTTGGGACGACCGCCGTAGAGCCAATATTCTAATTGGGCATTGTGGTTGAATTGCAAAGCCAAAGGAAGTACTTTAGTGATCAAGTTTTGCATAGAGCCGTCAGAGAAAAACTTGGCAGTATTTTTGGACGCTTCCATAACAAGAATTACGCGAGCGCGGCACTGCACTAGATCTAAACCTGGCAAAACTTTTTTTAAGTTTTGCATAGCTTCGTTGAGCATCGAGTTATTAAACTGCCTGTCTCTATTGCCGGAATGGACAACTCCTGCAGCCGGAGTAAAAGCTCGCGGAGCGGGTTGTTGTGGCCTTGGTGCGGGCTGTTGTGGTTTTGGTGCGGGCTGTTCGTCAGTCTCTTCTTCGCCTCCATAATTGCGCAGCAAATCTCCCAAACCACCGTTAAAGCCGCTGCCTATAGCGGCAAAGCGCCATTCACCTTTTTTATAAATTTCCACAGAAATGAGAGAGGTCTCTTTTTGAAAATCGCTTCCCTTGAGTTTGAAATTGATGACGCTGCGTCCGTTTTGTACAATAGAGAGCTGATGCGATTGAATTTTGCTCATATCGCTGTCGCCATCAATACTGACTGTAAAAGCCAATTTGTTTATATAATCAGGCAATTTATTCAGTCTTATAATAAATTTAGCGCTGCGATTATCGCCTTGATAATTTATCTCCCCTTTGGGGGAATAAACTTGGTTATAAAAAACCATATAGCGATCGTCTGACAGTTTATCTTGAGCATCTACTCCGAAACAGCTGTAATCATAGTCGGCGTTGCCTACAGTTTGCATTACCACTTCAAAAGTGCTGTTGGTATCGAGATATTTACTAAGTTTATCCCTAAGACCGCGCTTTACTTCCATTATAGTCTGCTCCGTTTATGTGATTAAATCAGTATTGATCCTGACGCTAAAAGTTATCCACGAGAACTTTCTACTTTTGAGGGGTAAATCCTTATCTAATTTTTCGCTTTACTACTTTTGTGCTTTGTTTTGATCTTTGCCTAAGTCTAAGCAATTTTTTTCCGTGCGTTTGGCTAAAAATACGACATAACATTGTTCAAAATATATCTTTTTTTTGAAAAAATAAAAGTAGTTAAAGAATAGGCATAGAATAAGGCTTGGGTCGGCTGATTTTTTTATGAAATGAATGCTTAAATGTCTGCAATCGGCGCTTCGCGTTTTTGTAAGCGGTCATATGTGTGCCGCATTCTGATCAGTCAGCTGTTTTGTCGTGTCAAAAAATCAGGAAGGTAACAACATCCTTTATGAGTTTTAAACAAGGTTTGACTGCGTCTCAGGTTGAGGCGAGTCGGAAAAAATACGGATCTAACGTATTAACGCAAATTCCGCCGGATCCGTTATGGAAAAAGATCCTTGAAGGCTTCAAGGATCCCATGATCATTATTCTTTGCGTCGCTTTACTTATTCAGTTAGCGCTGTGGGTTATGAAACAGGCCGAGTGGTTTGAGCCTGTTGGCATTTTAGTAGCCATTATCATTGCTAATGGTGTGTCTTCTATCAGTGAAAGTAAACAGGAAGGCAAAGCCTCAGCCTTAAAAGCTGAAGAAGAAGCTAAAGAAATGGCTAAAGTCATTCGTGACGGTCAGCTTAGCGAAATTCATGTCAGTGAAATCGTAGTTGGCGATATTGTTTTCCTGCAGGCCGGCGATAAGCTTCCTGCCGACGGTGAAATTGTTGAGGGCGAAGTTAAGGTTGATCAGGCTGCTTTGAACGGCGAGACCGAAGAAGCCACCAAGCGCCCCGTAGCTGACGAATCCGAGAAGGATTACAAGATCAAAGACTTACTGAATCTCCATTACGCTTATCGCGGCACTGTAGTTTGCGGCGGTGAAGCCCATATGGAAGTTAAGGTTGTTGGCGATAATACCCTTTTTGGCGAGTTGGCTTTGGAAGTTCAGGAAGATACCCGAGAAACTCCTTTGCAAGTCAAGCTCGGCAAGTTGGCTCAGCAAATCTCCACTTTCGGTTATATCGGTGCTATCGCCATCGTTTTGGGCATTCTGGCTAAAACTTTCATTTCCGGCAATCTTCCCGAGGGCGGTTATGAATGGATAAAATTACTTATCAATGCCATTACTGTAGCTGTTACCATTATCGTTTGTGCCGTTCCTGAAGGTTTGCCTATGCTTACCTCCATTTTGCTCTCTTTCCAGAGCTTAAAAATGGCTAAAGATAACGTTTTAGTCCGCAAAATCAACGGTTTGGAAACTGCCGGCAGTTTGAGCTTGCTTTTCAGTGATAAGACCGGAACTATCACCGAAGGGCGCCTTTCCGTAGTCGAAATGGCTACAGGAAATGTCGTTAAAACTTTCTCTTCTTTGAGCGAAGTTAATGTCGCTTTACGTACCGATATTGTTACTGGCGTCGGTATCAACAATAGTGCCTCCGCTAGCAATGGTAATGTTATTGGCGGTAACAGTACCGACCGCGCTTTGATGGCTTACTTAATCGAAGCCCAAGAAGCTGAATCTCTCGATAAAGGCAGCGTGAAAGCTTTCAACGCTTTCGACTCCAATAAGAAAAGCTCCAGCGTAACCATTCATCGCGACGGCAAGTTAGTAACTTTTGTAAAGGGTGCTCCGGAAAAAATTATTGCTCGCTGCACTCAATTTGTTGATGAAAATGGTGCTGTACAGCCCTTCACCGATAAAGAAACCATTACTTCCTATATCGATACTCAAGCTGGACGCTCTATGCGTTTACTGGCTGTAGCTAAAGTTGATGGCGAAAAAGATGATGAAAATCTCACTTTGTTGTGTGTTATCAGTATTCGCGACAATGTACGCCAAGAGGCTGTAGCTGCTATCAAAGAAGTGCAGAATGCTGGCGTTCAGGTTGTTATGGTAACAGGCGACCGCAAAGAAACTGCTGTGGCTATCGCTAAAGAAGCCGGCTTGCTTACTAAGCCCGAACATGTAGCTTTAACTTCCGCCGAGATGGGTGAGAAGAGCGATGAAGAGCTTAAGAAGATCTTGCCTAACTTGCGCGTGATTGCTCGCGCTCTGCCTACCGACAAGAGCCGCTTGGTGCGTATTGCTCAAGAGCTCAATTTAGTTGTAGGTATGACCGGTGACGGCGTCAACGACTCTCCCGCTTTAAAGAAAGCTGACGTCGGTTTCGCTATGGGTAGCGGTACTGAAGTAGCCAAAGAAGCTGGCGATATTACTATTTTGGATGACAACTTCTTGTCTATCGAAAAGGCCATTCTTTACGGCCGTACCATGTTTAAGAGCATCCGTAAATTTCTCATCTTCCAGCTTACCGTAAATGTAGCGGCCGTACTCATTTGCTTCATCGGTCCGATGATGGGCGTACTCACTCGCTTCATCGGTCCGATGATGGATGAAAACGTGATGATGACCGTAATTCAGTTGCTCTTAGTCAACTTGGCTATGGACACTTTGGCAGCTATTGCTTTCGGTAGCGAACCTGCTTTGAAAGAGTATATGCAAGAGAAGCCTATTCCTCGTTCGGCTAGTATTGTCAGCAAGGATATGTTTATAGAAGTGCTTATCAGCGCATTCTATATTACCGTTCTTTGCTTAGCGATCCGCTTCTGCCCGACAGTTTGGGATTGGTTCGGCTGCATCAATATTACCGCTCCCGATACTACCTATTTGAAGTCGGCTCTCTTTGCTACTTTCATGATGGCTATTACCTTCAATGGCTTTAATGCCAGAACTGAGCATATTAATACCTTCAAAGGTTTAGGTCTCAACCTCAACTTCTTGTTGGTTATGGGCGCTATTTTCATCATTCAGTTCCTCTTTGTTGAACTTGGCGGTGCGGCTTTAAGCGTTGAGCCTCTTACTATGCAAACCTGGGCTGTGTGCTTTGGTTTAGCTTTCTTGGTTATTCCTATTGATATGATTCGCAAAGCTATTATGCATCATTGCAAATAATAAATATTAGCTCGATACCAGCGGAAGTTGTCTACTTCTTAGGTTAGGGTTGTTTACTAAAAGGCTGCTCTCACTTGTAAAAGTGGAACAGCCTTTTTTGGTACATTATATTTTTTTCCTAACTTTTATACTGATTTTTTGATAATAAAAGAAGGGAGGTGACTTCGAATAACGAAAACGCACCCCATTCAGTTCTTGTTCCTAAATACATTCTCTGCTGCAGTTTTTGGGGCTGTTTTGCTCAAGAAGAAGCGGTGAGAAATTAAGGTCAAAGTTAGAGGAGGACTTAACCATGGCAGTTAGTTTGCGTAAAGGTGAAAGAGTCAGTTTAGCTAAAGTTAGCCCCGGTTTAAAAAAGGTTCGCGTTGGTCTCGGTTGGGATACCAATAAATATGACGGCGGATACGACTTTGACTTGGACGCTGCCGCTTTCTTGACCGGCGCTAATGGTAAAGTCACTACCGAAACCGACTTTGTTTTTTACAATAACAAACTCCACCCCTCCGGCTCTGTCGAGCACATGGGTGACAATAGAACCGGTGATGGCGAAGGCGATGATGAAGAGATCGTTATCGATTTGGAGAAAGTTCCCCAGAACATTACTGGCATCTCTTTCACTGTTACTATTCATGAAGCCGACGTTCGCGATCAGAATTTTGGTATGGTTTCCAATGCTTATATTCGTATCATTGATGATGTGAATAATACTGAAGTTGCCCGTTTCGACCTGGGTGAGGATTTCAGCTGCCAGACTGCCGTAGTGGTAGCTGAGCTTTATCGCAAAGATGGTGAGTGGCGCTTCAGAGCTATCGGTGACGGCTTCAGCGGAGGTTTGGCTGCCCTGTGTGCCAACTTTGGCATTGATGCCGCCTAGTTTTATATAAAAACATTATAAGGCTCTTTTTATATTGCGCCTGGTGTCATTTGTTCAATTGTCGACTTTAGTTGATCCCCCCCCTCGGCTACGTTGGCAGTGTGATGGCCCGGGCGCTTCCTTTTTTCTTGCTGTCTCATTGTATGTTCTAAACAGGGATACTTCTGGTATAGAGACTATTTTTATTTTGCTTATTTGTAAGATAATAGTTTTTGTAGGTCTCTGTTTTATAAGGTAAGAGAGTTTAATATATTATATTTGTACGGTATATGTCTTTGGTGATTTGTTTATTCGCAGATATGACATTTTATTTTACAAAAAATTACATTTTTTTTAATAAAAATGTATGGCGTGCAATTTGAAATATGCGTATAATGAGGGCGTGGAAGAGTTTCTTGGCAATCGAGCTCTGGGGGAGGAGCCTTAATATATTAGCGTATCTGTAATGGAGGAAAGACTATGAATTATCGTTATGGTATTCTAGCTACCGCTCTAGCTGTAGGTCTATTCGCTGTTCCCGCTACCGCCGGTGTTACCGATGTTACCGGTGGAGGTGGTGTAAAAGTCAACACTACTGTTCGTAACCATATTAATGATGTTAACACCTACAAGACCAACGAGGTGCACAGGGCTGATATTAAAAAAAGTGGTGGCACTGTAGACAAGAGTAGTGTTAAGTATAGAGTAAATGGTCATTTGGACTATGAAGGCGAACACAATCATGGTCGTGATAGGACTCATAACTTTGGCTCTACTGCCTCTAATTTTACTGACGCCTACAATGCTGTATCCAACAATTTGCGCGCTTTTGATAGAGAATATCAGCAGGGACGCACTGCTCAGAGTAATCCATGGAGAATGACTCAGGATCAGTGGAATAAAGCTTATAGACTGAACGATGAGTGGTTCATGGGTAACCATTATAAGCAAGATAGTGAGAGTCAAGTTAAGGGGACTGTTAGCGTATCTGACAACACTAAAACGCATGATGAGACTAGTACCAAGCGTACCACAGATAAGTACACTGATTATAAGCATGTTGGTTCTTCTGATAAGTTAGATAGAAGTACGCTTTCCTATGATTCTACCACTTATAACCCTGGTACAATCTTAGTTGGCGATCCTGATGCTATCTTTAATGCTTATACTGCCAGTGGCTCTGTTACCATAAACGAGTTCCGTGATGATTACTATACTCGTACCCACAGGTATGAGAGAGATCACATCACTCAGGACACTATAACTACCACCAAGGTTAAGACTGGTACCAAGACTTATACCTATCAAATGAATGCTACTCGTGTATGGAGTCCTATTATTCTGGACTTAGATGGCGATGGCAAGATTGAAGCTTCTAACGGCCAGTACTTGGCTCATGATGATTTCAGTGATAGAGTGGTTACTTTCGACTTCTTTGGCAACGGTTTCCCGATGCTTATGGAGTGGGTAGGCCCCAACGATGGTTTACTTTGCCGTCCCAATGCTGATGGCAGCGTAAAAGGTAACAACTTGTTTGGTAGCGCCAATGGCTTCAAAAATGGTTACGAAGAGATGGCCTCTTTAGATGTTGACAACAGCGGCTCTCTCGAAGGCGCTGAACTCAAGGATCTCAGAGTTTGGACCGACCTCAATGCTAACGGTATTGCCGAAGCCAACGAGCTCAAGACCTTAGACGAACTCGGTATCACCTCTATCAAAGTCAGCCACAACAACTATGCCAGCACCTTCGTGCGCAACGGTCAGACCTTCAAGTCCTTCGACTGGTGGCCTAACTGCCGCGAGATGCGCAAAGTCGACATGGCTAGCGTTATCAAGTAAGATAAGCTGAAGGATATTCTTTCAGCGTTATAGCTTTCGGTGGCTATGAACTGATAGAGTAACTTAAACTATGAGAGCGGACTGGGAGTTTTTCCCGGATCCGCTCTTTTTTTGAGCAATATATAAAAATAGCCTCACCGCCTAAAAGGCAGTGGGGCTATGTCATGTAAAATAATAAGGCTAGGTGACACCCAATCTATTATCTAGTCGTAAATTGCAATATTAAGTTGAACACTTTTCCATATCCTGACATGAGCCGAGTATAATGCCCAGTTCGTCATCAAAACTTTCTTGCGCTGTTCTGTAATTTAGTATTTTGCGCGGAAGACTGTTA
>OQVU01000411.1_pt1 | contig 15864 bp, 17 predicted proteins | sample 1691611 | NCBI WGS metagenome assembly OQVU01 (sample SAMN03418272, study PRJEB22391) | human gut metagenome | biome: human-gut; feature: organic feature; material: feces | host: Homo sapiens | place: Tanzania | collected 2013-01
TTGTTGTAAGTTCTTCTATATCCTCTTTCTGTTTTTTCACATATGTATCATCTGCTGCATATTTAGATAATTGCTCCGTTTCCTGTGGTGTCAGATCTAATGTATCCTTTATAAGATTTTGTTTAATAGCTGCACTACTTGATGGTAAAGGTTTTCTCTTTTGAGAAATTGTTCTGTATAAGTTTTCTGTCTTCTTCTCTATTATTTCTCCATATTCCTTATTCATCTCAAAATCAACTGGCTCTTTAACATATGCACATATTCCGGAACATGGCATACCTCCTAATAATTCCCACGCACTTTTTATATCCGTAAGTGCTTCTTTTTCTCCATAAGTTGTTGAAATAATTACAGGAGCCATATATAACTTACTTATCTTTTCTTTATCACCATACAGCCAGCATGCATCCAGAAATTCCTGCATATATCCGCCTATTCCATGCCATTCTACACTTGCTGCAAGAATAATTCCATCTGCTTCCTTCAAAGTCTGTGGTAATGTTGTAATTGAACTCTTTAATTCAAATAAATTATATCTATTAAAATTTACTCTCAATTCTTCCAGTACTTTTTCAATTCTGGTTAATACATATAATGTAGGATCCTCTATCAGTCCTCTTCCACCATAATATATGTTTATATTCATCATATCGTATCTGCACTATTTAAAATGTGTGTGCAACTCCTTCCACAATTTTATCTGTTTTTATTTTAATATAACAATTACTGATTTTCAATATTCTTCCTATTTACCAATAAATAACTTACAATTCCACATATCATTCCTGTCACGAATCCACCTATGTGTGCAATATTGTCCACATTTCCACTATTCTGACCAGCCATAATAAGTAATATTAATACCAGCCCCATTTTACTAAATGCTGACATATTTTTTCTTCTACCTTCAACAATTCTCACTAATAATGCACCCATAACTCCATAAATTGCGCCCGAAGCACCTGCTGATATACTATATCCCCCGATTGACTGCTGATATAATACAGATGATAAACTGGCAAATATTCCACTTACCACATATATAATAGTAAATCTTATTTTTCCATAAAATTTCTCTGCTTCACTTCCTAATAAATATAAAGAAAACATATTATTCAAAAGGTGTGCAAAACCAAAATGCATAAACATACATGTCACAAGCCGGTAATATTCATGTTTCTGAAACACATTGACATAATATAATGCTCCATGTTTTAACATAAATAATGTATTTTCTGTTGAACCCATATACTCTAGTATAAAGAAATATACAATATTCATAGCCATTAAAATTATAGTTATCCATGGATATTCTTTTCTTGTATTTTTTTTATTATATTGAGTCTTGTTGCTTTGATTACCAGAAATTACTACTTCGATTTTATTTCTTAACGCATCAAAATCTTCCGGTTGGTTTTCAAAAATTATAAGCCTCCTGCATATGGTGTCAATTATCCAGACCTTTGCTTTTCCTTCACATAATACTTTATGCTTTTCAAGATTATCACTGTTAATTATGAAAATTATATTTACATCTTTCATTCCTGAAAACAAAAATTTTCTTTCTATCTGAAATGATATATTATCTAAGTCATCAGTATTAAATTTATCAATAACTTTTTCATCTATACAGCCAATAATATTCATTATTCCCGCATCTTCATTCTTCTTAGCAAAGAAATTTATATATGGCAGATTTGTTGGCATCACCAAATATCCATTATCTCTAAAAACATAATAGACTTCATTAATATTCAAAATTATTCCTGCCTTTCCATAAGCAATTTATATCTTTACTCTTTTTGATACTAATCTTAATATTATATGCATTTTACCTTAACACTAATATTTTTTGATGTCAATTAAATCTATTAATTTGTATATTAATTTTCCTAATTGTAAGTTATTTAAATATATAGTCTAATGATGCAATTGTAATTTTATCTCCAATCGATATTTCAATTTTATCATAAGGATTTAATCTTTCGCCATTAACAAATGTTCCATTTCTTGAATTTAAATCCTCTATTGTAAAACTGTCAGCTTCATTATCTATCCGTACATGAATTCTGCTCACTGATTTATCTTCAATTATTTCATCAACCTTTCCGCTAGTCTTGCCTATTGTAAATGGATATTCATTAATTACTATATCATCATAATCACACAGGCTGAATAACTTTCTTTTTTTATCCTTAATTATATCTGATATTAAAACAGTTTCTCCCTCACTAACATTTTCATCTTCATATTTCATTACAGGTTCTTCGTCACAAACTGGCTCATTTTCTCTTACACATATTTCTTTTTTTATAACCTTTGTATCTTTAAAGTTTCTGGTATTTAAAAATTTCGTAAATTTACCAAACAAACTATTATTATCACTATGTTTATTATCTATACTGTAATTTGCCTCTTCACCAACAATACTTTTTATTTCATCTCTGGTATTAATTTGTTCATTGAGATAATTAAACTTTTCATTCTTATATTTATCTTTTTCTCCCTCTATATCATTTATATTTGATATGCCATAGTCAGAATATGTATCGTCTTGATTTTCATATGCGTTTATATCCGGTTCTGTATCCGGCACTGTATACTTTACCCTTTCTAATGTCACATTAATATACTGTTCTATCTGATATAATGAAAAATTCACTTTGCTACACATTTCCATAATACCATATGTTAACTCCACTGCCTTATAATCGTTGTGTTCTACTAATACAACTATATCCTGCAACATTTTTCTAAATGAGTTTTCAAATGAGTTCTCATTATTTGGATAATAACAAAAATAAACTTTCTTAGTATCTACATCAAAATATATAAAATCTAAATCTAACAGAATACTATTAATGTCCAACAAATATTCCCTTAACTCTTTTCCAAGTGATATAATTCCATCTATTAATATTTTAACATCTTCATACTTAATCTTATTCCTTGAAAATAAATCTCTTACACTTTGTCTTGAAGATATTATATATGATAATTCACTTTCTCCATTTACACACCCTATATACATTTCGAGCAACCCACTTATCTTATTTCTCATAATCATATTTATTCTATAATCATTTATTACAATATTACTATCTCTTATTATCATTAAGTTGTTATTAAACCCATGTCTATATACTATCTGCATATTTAACCTCTTTTCTTAATTTGCTATGCTAATTATTTTTTATCCAGCGATGTTGACGGTATCCATTGCAACCTTTGCTCTGACTATGAACATTCTATTGTCTTTATCATACATAGTAATATTAATATTATCTGATTTTCTTATATTAAATATTGGTAATTCAAAAGACAAACTAGTTTTTATATTAGTTTTTTCATCATCCTTTTTTATATCTACACTTTTTATTTTTGCAATAATAACATCTGCTTTTATCCTGTTTATGTAATCACTATATATTTCATTTTCACTTTTTTCATCTGTGTTGCAAATAATTCCATACTGTTGTGCTGCAGCCCTGACACAGATAATGTCATTCATATAAAAAACTAACATCATAATTGTAAGAACAACCATTATAATAATTGGAAACAACATTGACATTTCAATAGTCAGACTACCTGACAGATGCTTCTTAAATATTTTTATTTTTTTATCTGCTTTCATAATCTGATTCGCCTCCATCCTTGATTTTTTCACTTTACGTATGTATATTTTCATCTATATACCACACATATCTTTTATTCATTTCCTTTTTATTTTTATATATAATATATAATTGTAATCGTCCATAAAATATTTTTTTAAATACATAAAGCAATATATGAAAATAAAATAAATGGTACAAATGGGATTTTGTATTTTTTATTCTTTTTTCTTATTAATAGCAATATCACTCCAATTATAATAGTGCTAAAAAGTGCATATATTAAAACCAATATTGTTTTTTTTAATCCCAGAAATATTCCGATTGTACTTAAAATAGCTGCATCTCCTTTACCGATTTCTTCATTTGTTACTATACTCGTTAACATAAGAAATATTCCAGGTAAAATTCCTAATATAATAGATAATATATCTGTTTTACTGATAAATATTTCATATATCAGGCCAACTAGTGCAACACTTATACACAATGAAATATTTACTTCTTTTTTTCTTAAATCAATCAAGGTACTTAGTATAAGAAATATTGTTATTACTATTGTTTTCATTTTATTTAAACTCCATTTCAATCTTTTTATATATTCACAAACTAATCTCACACACTTAAATAAATTATTTTAAATATTGACAATTATATTTATTTTACTTCAGATTTCTTCTTACATCTGTTGCATATTTCCCTGTTTTCAACACTATTTATACTAATCTCAATAACATCTCGTACAATTGAACTACACTTTTCATTGCAATGATAACTATCTCCATTATCTGTTATATACACAATATAATTCTCTGAGGGCAGCTTTTTTACACATCTTTCACATTTTTTGTATATTCCTCCATATGAATTTCTTAACTCATTTAATTCACCAAATTTTACGTTGTGTACAGATAATTCTATATGTGTGCAATCTCTATATAGATGATATACTTTTCCACTTTTGGTTATATAAACTTTTTGTAACTCTTCAGCTGCATTTTCACATATACTCTCACCTATCCAGCTTCTAAAGTAACACCTGTTTGCTATTCTCAGGCGTCCTCTTGATTTTCCTAATCTCCATACTTCTATTTTATAATAGACCTTTATATCATTTATTCCATCTTGGTTATTATTTATATCAGACTCTCCAATACAAATTCCTAATATACCTCTAACTACATTAATATTCTCTGTATATTTTTTTACTTCATCTGTCAGAATCTTATTCCACACATAACCGGTATTTATTCCATTTATTAATATATCTTTATCATATTTGATAGTTTCAAACTTTTTCTTATTATCTATTAATTCTCCTGCTCTATCCTCAAGATACATATATCTTCCAACTGCCTTTGCAGCATTATTAACATTATTCTGCATTATATTCTGGTAATTAAGCATTATAAAAAAATTAACAAATACAAGAATTGCATATATAAATACTGGCAAAACCATTGATGCCTCGAGAGTCATACTTCCTGGTATCCACTTATCTTTTATTATTGAGGTTGATAAAAATGTGCTTTTATTACTGCCACTCTTAATATTATTATCATTGTAACCGCAACCTTGAATCTGGAGAGTATTAACATTTAACGGGGGAGTATTTTTTTTATTCATTGTATTTTTTATACATATAGGCAACTTATTGATTAAATTTTTAGCACAACTAATACATTTTAACAGATAATAAAAGCACATTTTTATCAACCCCTTTCATTTATTTTAAATTTTTACAATTAATGTAATTTATATAATTTATTACTTAAATATGTCTTTCTACTAATAACCTGATGTCTGCTTTACTTTTATAATAAATTTATCCTCTTTATCTCTAATAATTTTTCTTGTAAAACCTATATCAGAAAATAATCTTTTTACTTTATATTCAGTATATAATGTAGCTTGTACAATACACTGTTTCATCTGAAAATTCACGTTGTATTTATCCTGAATATTTAATTCCATTAAATCAAGCATTCTAATTACCTGTGTATATTTATCCTGCGAGATTAACAGATATCTAAGATAATCTTCATATGTTAAACCACTCTCGACTTTATTTTTATTATTGTCTAAATTAAGACTTTTTAAATTTGATAACGATAAATTCCACTCATCCGTTTTCTTTATTAAACTTACTTTTTCACCATCTAGCAGATTCCTTGCATCCACAACGGATTCTGCATATGACCAGGCTGCTATTATCAGAAATTGAGTAAGTCTTACTATTGCAGGCATACCAGTATAACCTACAATTGTTAGTGCTAATTCATATGCTTCATTTCTCTTTGTACTGTCCTTTAATAAAAATAGAAAATTAAAACCCTCTCTTAATAAAATAATTTTATTAATACATTCTTTTAAATTATCTCTGTCACAATCATTTCCAAATAAAATATATTCTATCTCATAATTTAATTGTCCTTTTTTTTCTTCACTTATATAATCCTTAAATTTGTCAAAAATATATTGACCAACCAATATTTTTCTTAAAAGTTCCTTATCTCTCCCATAGTTCTTCCATTTATGTTCAGTGTCCTTATATGTATCTGACGATAATTTACTCTTATCTATAGTTTTATCTGATATATCTCCATTTACAACATATCCCATTACTCCATTTTTCTTCAACTTCTTAACAAAATCAACAACTTCATTTTTCTTCTTTGCAGCATCCTCAGTTGAATAATTTACACTCAGGTTAAAATCATAGTCTATAATTTTTTCCTCTGCCACATAAATTGCCTTATATGAATCTTCTATTAATACATCTGCATTTTCATAATTTGATAACTTATTATAACTATAATCTAATTCATCAGTTCTTTCTGATATTAGGGACATAGAATTGCCTATCTTTTCTACTATTTCTTGTTGTTCCAATGTCATTTTCTTATTATTTTCTATGTTATAGTTATCCTTATCACTATTGAACACCTCCTGTTTTAAATTTGTTATCTCCTCTTTCATAATTGAGTATAATTCATCTTGATAATTAGCTTTTTCTTTTTCTAATTTTGTATCCATATCATCAACATAGTCTTTTGCTAATCCTAAATTTTCAAAATATTTATCTGAATTAATTAATATATCATGAATATTATTATCTAAAGTGTTCTTCCATTCTTTATACTTTCTATACTCAATTATATACATATCAAACAAATTATCTCTTACCTGTCTGTTGTAATCATCTGTCGGTTCTATACTCTTAATCTCGTTTAACCTGTCCTTCATATTCTGAATGACTTCCTTCGGATTATATGGGCATTGCTTTATGGCATTAATATCATCAAATATATTCTTAACATTCACCTCCATGTCGGTAAGCCTGTCTGAACACACTTCTAAATTCTTGTTAAATTGTTCTATATCCTTATTTTGAGACAATGCACTGCTATTCTCAATTAGTCTGTCTATAACATCCTGGGCAATTGCATTTTTCATATAATCACATATCTGGTCATATATTATTTCACCACCATTATCCATTACATTCTTCACAGTTTCTACTTTACTGTTATTATGTCTTAGACCTAATACATCATATATATTATATTTAAAGTCCTTTTTATAATTTGAGTTTTTATCTACATATTTTGTATAATCATTTAATAACTGTGTGTCATTCTTCCATAGAACCATAACTCCATAATCTTCAAATATTTCTCTTGCATAAGATGAAAATGTAGAATCTAACGCCATATATGTTATCTCGTTACATCTTGCGTATGCACTTGATACTCTTGATATTTCAATCACTGTACAGACTAACGAGAAAATTAATAACATTATAAGAGACAAAAATACTGTAATGCTTCCTTTTGCCGTTTTTTTCATACCCCTTATTTACTCCTCTGTTTTCTATAATATTTTATTGTTTTAAAAAGTATTTATTTTACTTGTTAACTTAGAAAATAATGTATTTACTATTTTAGTTATTTGTGTTCTGAAGATAACAACAAGCCCCACTAAGACTATTATTATTAAAATTACTTCCACAACACCCATACCTGAATTATCACTCATTAATTGATTGAATCGTGCTTTATAATATAAATTGTTAATTGATTTATAAATTTTGTTTTTTAATTTCATATATATCCTCTACTTTCATATTTAATATCTCTATATGCCCATTGATAAAAATGCCGGAATTATTATTATTGCCATTGATATAACTAACATAATTCCCATAGGTAATAATAATTTAGTTCCTGCCTCTTCACCCTTTTTTCTTGCTAATGCTTTTCTTTCTTCATAAGCATCATTTACTTCACTTTCAAGTATTTCTGATAATCCTTTAGTTCCTTTTCTTATATTTTGTTCAAGTAAATTTCCAAACTTAATATAAGAATGTATTCCACATCGTTTACCATAGTCTAAATATGCCTGGCACTCTGAATATCCATTTTTCATTTTCTGTCTGGCATATTTCATTTCCTCATATGCATATCTCATTCCTAAAGTACTTTTATTTTTTTCATAATCAGATATAACCTTATCCCATGCTGCAAGTATCGTCATTCCCGCACTATGCAATATTGTGATTTTATTTACCATTGTTACATAATCGATTTCCAATTGTTTTCTTCTTTTATCTTCATAGTCCTGTAATTCCTTACCCTTAATCATATATAATACCAAAGCCATTATGACACCAATAAATATGTATATTATTGATGATTTCTTTTTCTTTTCCACAAATTCTACTTCTTCATCATTTATACTATTCATCAGTTCCACTTCTTTATCTGATTTCGTATATTCATCAATATATTTTTCTATTGATTCGTCTATTATCTCACTCTTTTTTCTTCCCGCTTTATTAATCGTCAATGGAATATTATATGTTTTTGAATATGTATCTAATGATAACGTAACTTCTATATCTACACTTACTTTATCCACATTACCCATGTTATCCCATAAGATATTTCCGCCATAATCTATATATAATGTGTTATTTAAATTCCAATCAACTGTAACATTGTTATCCAAACTATATATTAATTTGACGTCACCTGTTATATTGTTAATACTTTGATTACCATTTAGCATGTTTTTTAAAATACTTTGATAACTGTTTTCAAAAATTAGCTTTACATCATCATAACTGTTAGCCTTTTCGGGTAATTTTATTTTAACATTCTGTCTATAACCGTCCTTAAACTTTGCTTCTAATTCATATACTTTTTCACCCTCTCCATAATTTTTTCTAAAAATACTTTTTACATTACCAGTTTTTGAAAAAGTATTATTTAAACATATTAAATCTCCAAATATTATAATTAAAATAAATGCAATAATAGAAATAGAAATTCTTGATACCATATATATGTATGTATCCTCTTTCTTGTAATTATTGACCTTTATTTTTTCTATTCTCTTACCTATCTTCGCATATGATAATCTGTATATTTTTTTATCTATAAAATCAAGAATCCAGGCTGACATTCCGTAAATAAATCTAAATGGATTTCCCTTTTTATCCAAATTATCAAAAACATCTTTCTTGTATTTTCCTGTGCAAAGAAATATAATTAAAAATAATAAGATAATTGCTGAGTACACACATATAAACGTCAATATATCACCCCCTGTTATATCTAAATATAATTATTAAGTTTTTCTTATATCTCTACTTTTGATATTTTATATCCTAAAAAGAATGCGAACACATATATCATTAAACATACTGACATTACAATTCTACCAGTTATTGAATTATACATAATACTCATCATATTTGGTGATGTTAGTCTTACATATACGATGATACATATTGGAATAATATTCATAATCATTTGTTCATATTTTTTTGAATTAATTATTACTTTTATCTCCCTTTCTGTTTCTATTTTTCTACTTATGGAATTTGCTGCATTCTTTACTATTTTTATTAAATCACCACCACTCCTCTTTGCAATACTTATAATTTCTGAAAATAATTTAATATCCTCTATCCCAGTTCTAATTGCAAAATTCTCTATTGCGTTTTCTATTGTGATATTTAACCTTAATTTAATTATAAGTATTTTTGTTTCCTTACATATATATGACTCCTTTCCGTATAGCTGCGACAATTCTCTATATACTTCCACAAGAGAATTCTCTATAGAATATCCTGCTATCAATTGTGCTGTCATTGACATACAAAAATCCTTAAATTGAACATTTAACTTCTGTATTCTTCTTTGTATTAATACCTTTTTTATCAATTTTAAATAAAAATATACAGGTAAAACAAATGCAATTGAAATCCATAAATTATCATAGAAAACATATGAAAATATACATGCTATACCTATAATTACTATAATACTTAATATGTACTCCTTAATGGTCATTCTATAAATGCTATAGTCTATTTCATTCTCCGTATGATATATCCTCCTTACCGTAACCAGCATCAAATAACTTCTTTTGATTAATCAAAGTATTTCCTGTCCATTTCAGTTTTCCTTTTACTATACCTTTATTTGTCCCTTCAATATTATCCTCTTCAAATCTATATATAGTATTTGTCAAAATCTCTTCTCCATTAAATCCTGTTATCTCAACTATCTCCAAGACTTTTCTGGTTCTGTCTCTTAATCTTCCCAGATGTACTATTATATCTATACCTGATGCAATCTGACTCTTTATAGCCTTCAATGGCATATCTACACCCATTAAAACCATAGTTTCTAATCTGTTAAGCATATCTTTTGGGCTATTTCCATGTCCGGTACTTAAGCTTCCATCATGTCCGGTATTCATTGCCTGCAACATATCTAGTGCCTCTGCTCCTCGTACCTCACCAACAATAATTCTATCCGGCCTCATTCTCAGACTAGATTTTATCAAAGCTCTTATGTCTATTCCATTTTCTCCTTCATCATTTGCCTGTCTAACCTCCATCCTGACTAGGTTATCAACACTTTGTATCTGCAACTCTGCCGAATCTTCTATAGTAATTATTCTTTCATCACCGGGAATATAATTTGATAATACGTTTAGAAAAGTAGTTTTTCCTGAACCTGTTCCTCCACTTATGAAAATATTATATTTGGCTTTTACTAATAGTTTTAAAAAATCAGCAACATTTAAAGATATAGAACCTATTTCAATTAACTTTTTCATGGTTATTGAATATTCCGGAAATTTTCTTATAGTTACAACCGGACCATTAATGGCAACAGGATTAAGAACAACATTTACCCTCGATCCATCACTAAGTCTGCTATCAACTATAGGCGATGATTCGTTAACCCTTCTGTTTACTCCTGATACTATTTGTTGAATTATATCTACCAGTTTCTCCTTTGAACTAAATCTATTATTATATTTCTCAATTCTACCATCTTTCTCTATAAAAATATTATCTGGACCATTTATCATAATTTCAGTTATATTTTTATCCTCCAGTAATTCCTCCAAAATATCTAATCCTCTTATAGAATCATATATCTCTTTCTGCAATCTGTATTTTTCTCTAACAGATAGACCTTTTTCATTACCATATTCCAATATAACTTCATCTACAATTTCTTTTACCTTATCATCTGATATTTCAGTTGAAACGTCTATTTTTTCCATTACCTTTTCTCTTAATTTATTTATATCATCCAATATTTCCCTCCATCATTATATCTGTCATCTCTTTAATAATGTAATCGTCACCTTTGCTTAGTACATTACTGACATCAATCTTCTTTATTACAGTATTTTTTAATTCATTATTTACATTTTCAAGATAATTAAAAAATAGTTTTAATTTTATTGATGAATAATTATCATTTAAATGTGGTACAAATACATAATCACATATTTTAAATATTTTAAATATATCTCCTACCATATTTGAAACGTCAATTATTATATCTCCATATCTTCCACTATCTTTAATCTTAATAATTAATTCTGCCCATATGTCCTCATTTATCTCAGATATATCAGCTATATTATTAACAGGCGGAATTATATCTGTATTATTATATTTCTTAACTATTGCATCTAATTTTATATTGAAATTACTATTTTCCTTTAGACAATAATATATTAAATCTGATATATTAAGCCCTCCATCAAAAATATCTTTATTTAAAGAAAATTCTTCTAAATCAATAATAAGCGACTTATTCTCTTTTAATGCATAAGCTAATTTCATACATAATGTACTCTTTCCACATCTGTTAACAGGCGAATAAATAGCTGTTATCCTGACATTCATATCCCTATCTAATATATTATCTTTTACATCTGAATTTTTACATGTATAATTAGCATAATTATTCAGTATATCACTAATTATCATACACATTTTCCGATACCTATAAACTGCCTCATACCCTTGAATTCTTAAAACATTCTTCTCTTCTGACAAAATCTGGATATATGCATTAATATTTTTTATTAATTTTATATCTATACAATATTCTGCCAATATAAGAATATTAATATTATTTGTTTCACAAAATTCTCTGAATTTATCAATATTACTAAATGTAAATATTGAATACCTTTCATTAATATAATCCAACAAATATTCATTAATACCAGTTATATATTCTTCATCTGTATCATAAACAACAATTATTATCTGATTACCCATTCATGTCATTTACCTCCATATATATTTTCAAAAGTTAACTTATTGATGTAACATATTATATATTATAAGTTTGATTTTGTAAATAGGTTTTTAAAAATAATATCAAAATTATTTGTAACTTATTTGAATGAATAAATTTATTATTATATGACTATACTTATATATGAAATATTTGTAAAAAGAGGTGTAATTTTGTTCAGAAAAAGGGAAAAACCATCAAATACCATGCTGTTAAACGAATATAGAGATCAGTTATCAGAAAAGGAAATACTTAAAATTGAATTAGAGGAAACAAAATTAGCATTAGATGCAGTATACACCATTCTTCAGAACGTGACCGAACCAGAATTAATAGACAGTGCTATTTATGAGCTTAATTCCATTCAAATGAAATATTCATTTCTTCATAGAAAATTTGTGGAGCTTACTGCTTAATTTGCTTAATTGTCCTTTATATTCAAACACATATCTTATTAATATTTATAGAAAAAAGTTTTTAGAGAATTTTGTGATAATTGTCAACTTACTGGTAATAATTTCAGCTTTCACAATTATCACATTTTTCTAAAGACTTTTTTCTATAACTCATCTTTTTATCACTCTACTATCTTTATACACCACATTTATTATTGAATTTCTATACATTTTACTACTTTTATTAAATTTTAAATTTACTTTATATGAAATAGCTATTTAAAAAATTTTTTAAATAGCTATTGACATATGACAAATTTATAGATATAATCTATTTAAAATTATTTTTAAATAGGTGTTAAAATGAGTGAATTAAATATTTTCAAAGTCTTGTCTGATAAGCAGCGCCGTGACATTCTGGTAATGCTTAAAGACGGTAAAATGAGTGCCGGAGAAATTGCTGAGAAATTAGATATCTCGCCTGCCGCACTTTCATATCATCTAAAATTATTAAAAAATGCTGACCTGATTATGGAATACAAAGAAAAAAACTTTATTTATTATGAGATAAATACAAGTGTCTTTGAAGAACTAATCTTGTGGGTAAAACAGTTTGGAGGTAACAAAAATGAGTAAATTTTTCAAATCTAAAAAAATAATGTGGATAATCTCTATTATTCCACTAATATTAACCGGCATTGTAATACAGTTTATGCCTGATTCTGTACCTATGCACTATGATATGTCAGGTCAGATTGACAGATGGGGGTCTAAATACGAAAATATTATTTTTCCAATTTTTATTCTTTTGATTACTCTCTTCTGGCAAATATTTATTCTTTATTATGAGAAAAAGGCTTTAACTGCTTCAACAGATAAAGAGCGTCATGAAGCAGCATCTAATGCTAAATGCCTTATTATTGTTTCAATTTCAACTTCCATTGTTTTTGGAATAATGCAATGTTTTATTTTATTTGGTTCGTATTTTGAAGCCACGAAAAATTCAACTCACGCTTCAATCGATATTGCTAAAGTTTCTTGTATATTATTGGGTGTACTTTATATTATTCTTGGAAATTATATGCCTAAAACAAAGAAAAACGGAACTATTGGTGTGAGAATTTCATGGAGTATGTATAATGATGTAACTTGGGCTAAATCTAATCGCTTTGGAGGAATTGCACTCATTCTCACCGGGCTGTTGACGATTGTAACATCTATTTTTATAAATGGAAATCTCTCTACTATATTAATGCTTGCTTATCTAATTGTGTCCGTTATAATTATCCTGATTTATTCTTACAAAGTGTATAAATTAGAATACAAACAAAATAATTCTTGATTTTAAAAATATTTATGTTAATATTCTAACAAATAATAATTATATTATTTCTAAAAATCATTAAATACTACATACTATTATAAATAATATAATTATCCACAGATATGAGGTCTGTCGACAAAATTTTCTATATAATAGAATGTACAAAAAGAACAAGGAGATGCAAGATGAGAAAAAAATTAGTAATTGCTTTATGTATAAGTGTACTTAGTGCAACACTTTTTATGACAGGTTGTTCATCAAAAGACAAGAAGAGTGACTCAGATAAGAAAACAGAATCCGTAAAAACAGAAGAATCCAAGACAGAAGAAAACGCTTCAGAAACAGAAACAACTAAATCAAATGAAGAATCTCAGGAAACTACAACACAGAATCAGTCAGACAATATTGTTGGTGATTGGGTACTTGATCCGGATTCAACAGATGCAAATAACCAAAATCCGGTTGCTACACAGTTTGGTACTGGAATACAGATGGGTGCTGGTCTTACTTTTAATGCTGATGGTACATTTTCATGGTATATAGGTATAGGAAATGGTGGCGATGGTACTTATGTAAATGAAAATGGAAAAATAGCTGGAAAATATACAAAGGATCTTGATGGTAGCCAGCAAGAAATAACTATGAATATTTCAGATGATGAAATAATTATGAATATGTATGGCGATGACTCATATTTTCTTTATTGGAAAAGAAAATAACTAAAATCTTAAAGAAAATTTATATAACAAATGAAATATTCTTATTTTATAAACTTAATTAAATAAACTTAAAATATTAGACTTTTTAAGCGTGGCAGTATATATGTTGCCACGCTATTTTTTATTATGATGATAATTGTACAATACTTAAACATCTGAACGTAGGTTTAAACATTTAATATCCATTTAATTGGTTATGTTTATTATTTATCTGCATTTTCAATTCCAGTTCCATCATATGCATTTTTCTCAACATATGTCATCATCATATTATATCTTATACAATGGGTGATAATAAACATAACTAATGCTATAAACAGACACTTTTTATTTATTATAATTCCAGCTATAACCAATCCGCTTATACATAACCCCGCAACTATTATTAAAAATATGTGGTCTTTAAGCCATTTATTTTTATAAAAATCTATTTTTTCTTTAATTGAAAAACTACCTGATTTTATCATCTGTTTAATATTTTCTTCAGCAGCAACTTTATACTTCTCATCTGTTAACCTTTCTCCACTAAGAATTTCATTAATACTAACTTTGAATAAATCACTCATTATTAACAATATGTCAGCTGGTGGCAGATATGTACCGTTCTCCCATTTCGACACCGCCTGTCTTGTCACATTACATGCCTCAGCAATGTCATCCTGTGTAAGCTGATTCTTTTTTCTGTAAAACTTAATATTGTCACCTATCAAAATAAATACCTCCAATTCAATTTATACCCAAAATTATATCGACAGGTGGCTGAAAGTAAAGAAAACATTGGTTGCAAATGCGCAACTTTGGGAGGGTTGCTATTCAATCTTGCTTTTTATGTCTATAAAGCATATATCTTTTCTGTCCCAAGATGCTCGAATGGTCTAAACAGTTCTCTTAAGGAATCTGACTTCGACCAATCAATCTTAGAAACAAATGTTCCAAATGAGCGCATTGCATTTTTAGGATTTACCTGATTGAGAAGAAATTTCCATTTCCATTCCCATACACGCCTTCTGCTTTGATTCCGTCTGTGTCTTTTCTTTCACCTCTTCCGCAGCGTACACTTCCTGTTGTGTTTTCTTTGAAAAAAAGACGGACATACATGCCCGCCTTCTCCATGGTTATTTTCTCGTTTCATTTTTTAACTATCGTTTCTATGAATTCAAATTTTCTCTGCGTTTCTTTACGGTA
>OQVU01000417.1_pt1 | contig 15705 bp, 9 predicted proteins | sample 1691611 | NCBI WGS metagenome assembly OQVU01 (sample SAMN03418272, study PRJEB22391) | human gut metagenome | biome: human-gut; feature: organic feature; material: feces | host: Homo sapiens | place: Tanzania | collected 2013-01
ATGTCTCGCTTTGACTTCGACTTCACCACAAGCCAGACTCCTGAGAACACCAATACTACGGCTAATGCCTGTGTCAGCTTGAAGACGGCGAGACCTATGGCTACGCTTACGCTGACTGCCACGATGGGCTGCACGTAGTTGTAGACGCTTACCACGGTCGGGCGCAGCGTCTTCTGTCCGATGATCACGCAGATGTAGCTCAGGTAAGTGCCGAAGAACACCACGAAGCCGGTTTCCCACCATGTGCTCATGGGAACGTTGGGGAAGTCGATGGCTGAAATATGGCCGAGCGTGAAGGGCCATATCAGCAGCGTAGCCCACGTGAACATCCATTTGTTGACGGTGAAGAGCGAGTATTTCTGTGCCAATGGCTTGAAGAAGGCAAGGTAGAGCGCCCACGAAAACTGTGCAGACATACAGAGCAGGTCGCCCCAGATGTTGCCCACTTTGGCATTGCCCGCCGTGGCGCTTGTGGTTATTATTATCACCGCTCCTGCACATCCGAGCAACACGCCTCCGGCTTTCTTAAATGTGATAGGCTCTTTAAGGATGAAGAAGGAGAGTATCATGGCGAAGATTGGCATTGATGTGGTCATGATGCTGGAGTTGCTTGGCGACGTCATGTTGAGGCCGATGGTGTAGCAACACTGGTTGAAGACGAGGGCGAAGAGTCCGCCGACGCCCAACATCAGTATGTCCTTTACGGGCACATGCTCTTTCTTCGTAAACAAGGATGTAAGCCAGAACAATATGGCTCCGCCGAGAACGCGGAAACTTACAAGGTCAAAACCGTCAATGCCGTGAAGCATGGCGTCCTTTCCTATAGGCGCCATGAGTCCCCAGAAGGTGCCGGCGCAAAGCATACAAAGGTGTGCGATAAGGGGTTGTTTCTTGTTATCCATAAAGTGTTTTTATTGTTTGATGTATCTCGTTTTGGAATGTGCAAAATTAATAATAAATAAAGAAATACGCAAAAAACACTTAATTAAACAAATTGTGCGCTTTTTTAGTATTTCTTTTATGCTTCTGTTGTTGATTTGTATGAAAATACGTATTTTTGCAAATTATCTATGCGCTTTCAACAAATAACAACATTATTATAACTTAAAGATCAATTTCATGAAGCATTTATTAACTTTTAGTAAGACGATGGCGGCATGGCTGGCCCTGCTGCTTGTAGGTCTTTTCGTGTTGCCGTCGAAGGTGGCGGCGCAGATCAGTTTTCGTGATGATTTTGATTATCCTGAAGGCAATCTTCATGGCCAGGGAGGATGGGTGCATTATGGCTCACAGACTGTCGACCCCATTCAGGTGGTGGGCACTGCCCTCACTTATCCCGGCTATTATGAGAAGGCGGACGGCAAGAGCGTGCGCCTCGGTGCTACAAAGAGCGCTGAGGACCTGCACGTGCGCTTCACCGACAACAATGAGGGCATAAAGGAAGGAAACGTATATTTCTCAGCCCTTATCAATGTGGAGGCGTGTCCGAAGGGCAATGTATATTCTTTGGCGCTTGAGCCGCGAACCAAGAAGTCGGTCATCGCAGAAGGCATATCCCCCACAGAGTTGGGTCGCGTGTTCTTCGCTCCCGCAGACAATGCTGACGAGGTGAAGATTGGCGTGGAGCGTGGCGCTTCCAACCCCGTGTTTGCCGCCGAGCCGCTGAAGCTCGGTCAGACTTACCTCGTGGTGATGCGTTACGAGATAAACGCTGTGGACCAAGGTATGGACAACGTATATCTTTATGTCAATCCAGCCAGCCTCAAGACCGAGCCTGAGACACCGAGCGCTGTCATCGACGGCGTGAACCATACCGGTAGCGGCGTTAAGAACTACGGCTTGCAGGGACTGGAACTGCGTCAGGGCACCAACGCCTCCACGACGGCGCCCGTGATGAACGTGGCTTCCGTACGTGTGAGCGACTCTTACGCGGGTCTTTTCGGCAGTCAGGGCGAAGACACCAAGCCCGTGCTGAAGGTATCGAAGAAGACCATGGTATTGGGCCAGGTATATACTGGTGACGAATATAGCGAGGACATCATCGTTACGGGAGAGAACCTTAAGGGCGACATCACCGTAGAGTCGTCGTCTCCTGCCGTGACTGTCACACCTGCCGTGCTCTCCAAGGACGACGTGATGAGCGGCGACGGAGCCAAGCTCAACGTGCATGTGGTATATACTGAAGGTGAGCAGAACGCCACGCTGACGCTCAAGGGCGAGGGCGTGGACGACATCGTGATAAACCTCTCGTGGGAGGCATACTCGCCTAACAACATTTCCACCATCAAGCAGCTCTATAGCGAGAACGAGGAAGACGGCCTCACTTACCGCTATTCGGGTGAGGCTACGGTTACGTATGTGGACAAGGGTGCAAGTCATCCCACATATTACTTGCAGGACGAAACGGGAGGCATCTTCTTGGTGGACGAGTTTGACGTGCTGCCTGCCGACCTTAATGTAGAGGCTGGCGACCGCATAACCGGCTTCATCTTCTGCTTGCAGAAGTCGTTCGGCACACTCAGCGCCGTGGCTTTCAACAGCAACCTTGGCAAGGTATTGTCTAAGGGTAACACCGTGGAGCCAGTGGAGGCAACATTGGCTGATATGAAGGCTGCGCCTGAGAACTACATACAGAAGGTGGTGAAGGTGACGGGCGTCAAGTTTAAGGACGTGGCAGAGGACGCTGTCTTTGCTGAAGGCATGAAGCAGCCCGTCGTAACTGACGGCAATGATGAGGCTAAGGTGCGCATCTTCAAGAACACCACGCTCATCGGCAAGACCATTCCTACTGACGACGTGGAACTGACTGGCATCCTTACCTCCGCTTCCGCCACACAGCTTATCATCGCTCCGCGTGGCGCAGAGGACATGACCGTTATGGAGCCGCAGGGACCTGCCTCGTTTGAAGTGACGCCGACAACCGTTGAGATGGTGGCTGGCTTCGTGGGCAAGACCGTTGAGGCTGCCAAGATACACGTATCTGCCAAGAATATGCCTGCTCCCATCATGCTGGAGCTGACCGGTGCTGGAAGCAATCAGTTCGGACTTTCCGTTGAGAGCATCGCAAAGGGAACAAGCGAGACCGACATCATCGTGAGCTACACTCCCACAACCGTGGCAAAGCATAAGGCTTATCTCTCCATCGACTGCCCGTCTCTGCCCGAACTCTCGCAGAGCATCGTCATAAACGCTTACGCCATTGACGAACAGAATCCGCCTACAGCTACATTCAATCCCACTGCATTGGAGCCGTTCACAGCCAAGGTGGACGAGACACAGGAGCAGACTCTTGAGATAACCACATCCGGTCTGCCCGACTTCGGTAAGATTGCGCTTCAGAGTCCCGGTGCGTTCCGCGTGAACAACACCATGCTGATGAAGGCTTCGAAGAACATCGTGAAGGTGACATTCGCTCCGACTGCAGCCGGAACATACACCAACGCTCTCATCATCTCAGCTCTCGGCATGGAAGACATCGTGCTGCCCATCGAGGGTGTGGCAACGGAAGGCTCGCAGACCGATCCTGAAACGGAGGGCGATGAGTTTGTGCTCAGCACCGCTTCTCCCGTGACGCTTCTCAACGAGACATTCGACAACGTATCAGAACGCAACACTCCGCTGCACATCACGGCTTGGACCAACAGCGCCTTGACAGGCAAGCGTGCTTGGTGGGGCTATACGTTCCCCGAAGAGGACAAGTCGGCAGGTGAGTGGGTGGCTAAGGCCACAGCTTACGACTCGAAGGTGGCAGACGGCGACGAGACCCCGATGCAGACATTGCTCGTAACACCGGCTCTCGACTTCAAGAACGCCACATCCAAGATGTTCACCTTCCGTGTTCGCGGCGACTATCTGCAAGACAACCAGACGGACAAGATGGAGCTGTGCTATATAGACATGGAGGACGGCGAACCTTACGTTGAGCCCATCGAAATGAACATACCTTGCACGAAGGATGAGAGCGGCGAGTGGTATGAGTATCATCTCGACCTCGGCGATTACGATCTTCCTGACGTGATGTTCATGGGCTTCCGCTTCACAGGAACACGTGGCAAGCTCAACTCTGCCACATATTACATTGACGACGTGACCTACGGTCGCACCGACATCCCCGTCATCCGTACCAGCACATCGCTGCTCGCTTACCGCGCAGTGGTGGACAAGGATGCAGTTTCTGACGAGGTAAGCGTGACGACAGAGAACCTTGCCGAGCCGATGAAGATGAAGATTGGCGGTCCGAACAGATCGAAGTTCAAGCTCTCTACGACAGAGCTGGGCACAGACGGCGGCTCATTCACCGTCTCGTTCCATTCTTCTGACAAGGGCATCCACGAGGCTTACGTCCGCCTCTCATCGCGTGGAGCCGCCGACAAGTACGTGGCTCTCTACGTAAACAACACCGTGGCAACCGGCATTGACGCCATCCCGTCAGCCCCCGCCCGCATCGTAGTTTGCGACCTTGCCGGCCGTGTAGTGGCTGACAAGGCAGAAGCCACCCCAGCCGAAGCAGTCACCGGACTCGCCCCCGGCGTATACGTAATAAAGATGATAACAGCCGACAGTATCAGCACATATAAGGTGCAGATCAAGTAAGGCTGGGCTGTGCATAAAAATAAAACTGATTGAACTTGCGAAAGTTCAGTAAACTGATATAAAAAAAGCGGAGGCAAAAAACCTCCGCTTTTTTATAAGCTTAAGTTTGGCTGTGCTTGTGGGTGCGTATTTACGGCGATAAAGCCATAGTCTGCTATTAATAATGATTGAGCCGTTGTTAAATAATTTTTTTAATCGTTAAAGAAAAATTTGGACGTTACGTAATTATATTATATATTTGCAGAGTGAAACCGTGCTTTAGTGAAACCGCTTAAGCACATCGATATTAATGAGAGCATACCGAGAACCTAAAACCTATTTTGATAGTTATATTTGATAATATATGATTTTTTTCGAATTAGCCTCCTCCGCATTCACGGCAGTCTTATATGGGATTGTCCTCACGGTCATTGTCGTGGGGTTGCTTTATGTGATTCTGCGACAGATAAGCCGTGGTATCGTGGAGTCTGTCAGCTTTTACATAACGGGCGCAGTGCTTACCTTATTGCTTATCGTGCAGTTTACGATGATGTTTGGAGCGATAAAGGCCAAGGGGTATGTGGATATGGTGGAAGACAATGTCTCGGAACTTATAGAAGGTGTCAACGGTGCGGTCACGGCTGATGAGTCGAAGGAAATCATTGACGAGTTGGCATCTGAAAACAGCTTGGTAGGACTTTTCATTGACAAGGTGAACGTGGAAGGCAAAGAGATGGCAGAGCTGCCGCACGTGGTGGCGAATGCATATCGTGACCGTATCAACTCATGGATATGGAACCGCTTCTGGTGGATACTTGGCTCGCTTGTGGTGGCAGTCACGATAATGATACTCACAAGAAACCGTACGTCATCATATGATTTGTCAGACGGTATGACAGGGGATTTATTGGATGGGTATTCCAACGACTTGCTGGAAGACTCACTTGACGATACAGATATTTATTAATGAAAAAACATAAAGCATATGAAGGAAAATCACATTCTTATAGGCTTGGGAGGTACCGGTGGTAAGGTGCTGAAAGCCTTTCGTAAGCGACTCTTTCAGGAGTATAACGACGACGAACGCGCAAAGCTCCCTATCGCTTTCCTTTATGTCGACTCAAGCATAGAGGAGATGATGCCGGGCGACAAGACCTGGTATGTACTTGGCAAGAACGCACAGTTCTCTGCCAGCGAGTTTGTCAATGTCAAGGGTGTTGACATCCAAGCCATACTTGCCAATCCCAAGGGTTATCCCGGCCTTAAGGGCTTGATTGGTGACGGCGAGGTGATGGCAAAGACCATAGGTGAGGTAGGAGCAGCTGCCGCACAGAAGCGTCGTGCCGGAAGAATATTGTTCGGCTCGAGTGTGGAGAAGTACAAGAGTGCATTATTGGGTGCATACAAGCGTGTCAGCAGCATCACTAATGCTGAGCGCACTAACATATATATATTTACAGGTTTGGCAGGCGGTACGGGTTCTGGCTCCATCATCGACGTGATAGCCCAGACACGTTTGTTGCCTGAGTTCAAGGATCCGCTGTCTATGGACGGCAAGACCGGAACGTCCATCGTGGTGAATGCCATGGTGCCTGAGATTACACCTCCGGGCAGAAGCGACGCCGGCAGATACCATGCAAACGGCTATGCAGCCCTGCAGGAGCTTAACGCCTTGCTTTCGGGCTGTTTCAAGCCCTATGACGTTTCTGGACAACACGAGAGACTGGATCTTGACCAGGTGCGTACTGTGGCTGACGGCCTCATTCTTTACAGCAATGCCAACGAGCACGGCTACCTCGTAGAGTCGCATCACGAGTTGCCGCAGATACTTGCCGACTTCACATACAGCCGCATCTTCCTCGATGTCAATGACAATACGCAGGAATTTCTTCGCAGCTACTCTTTCGAGAATATTTCAGGCTGGAAAACAGAATATTACGAGAAGGCGAAGAAGGGAACGATTGTGCCTTACCGCACAAAGACCGTAAGCTCATTCGGATTTAAGCGTATCATCATTCCTGAGGAGGAAATCATCGAGTACTTCACATATTCATTCGGTCGTCAGTCGCTGTTGCAGATGCGTTTCGGCAACTGGAGTGACGATCTTGGCTATCGCGACGTGCCAGCCAACAAGGACTATGTCTCGGAAGTGGCAAAACCCGAGAACCAGGAGAAGTGGCGCATTTCTGACATGCACCTTAAGCTTGAGATACCTATCCTGAAGGATGAGGAGAACAAGTTTGGTCCGTTTGCAGCCTACTGGGCTGGCATCATACCGAGATGGGCAATGGCTGCGGAGAAGGAAAACCAGCCATTAGCTAAGCTTGAGACGCTTTGCGAGAAGGGATTTAATGAGCTGTTCCGCAACCTTGGCGCCGTTCGGTTCTATGAGAACAAGCTTGCTGCCAGCGACAGCCATGCACGCGAAATACGCGACCGTATAGAAAAGTATGTCTTCGACCAATGGAAGAACGGCGACCTCTCGCTCTTTAACATGTTGCAGCTCATCGACTGCATCGCCGACTTGATAGCCAAGAAGCGTAAGGCAATGGAGGCCCTTGCCCAGGACGCACGCAACAAAGCAGACCAGTTGATCCAGATGCGTGAGGCCAACAAGAAAGCTTTCTCCGAGGTTCTGATTCAGAAGCTGGTGAAGGGCAAGTATCTTACCAAGCATTCCACCATCTTGCAGAAACTGATGGAGAGACGTTGCGATATTCTGGGTGCTGAGTTTGCCCAGCAGTTGCTGTCGAAGGTCAGCAACCTGATATCCGTTCTGCGCAGCGACATCGAGCTGTTTGTGGCTACACTGAACGATGCCATCGAATACAACGAGGCCATGATTGCAGCACGTTGCAATGACGAGGGTAACGGACTGAACAATATGGAGCAGGTGGTAATACGCTTCTACGACCAGCAGCGTGTGAAGAACTTTACAGAGCAGGTAATAAAGGACAAGAAGCATCAGAAGGGCATGGCGGACGCTTTGCGTGCAAGCATCGTTGAGGCCATCGGAGCCGATGCCACATTCAGCCGTGCAAACGCTACTATTGACCGCGATACCTTGGCTGACTTGATGGACACCGTAGTGCGCCAGAAGTCTATCGCCATTCATGAGGAAATAATGGTGGAGGCCAACACCAAGCTCATTAACCGCAACATCCTTGAGCAGCTGAGCGAACGCTATTCCGACGAGGAATCGTTGAAGGTGTTTGCCAAGAAGGTCATCGAAGAGAGCGGTGTGTTCCTACAGCTTAACGAGAACGAGCTGAAGAGCGCTGTAGGCGGCGAGAACAATCCTATTCCTGAAATAGGACAGAACATAGACCGCAAGATTGTGCTTGTGAATCTGCCTAAGGTGGAGGGTAACGACAAGGTGGTGAGGTTTGCCAACAAGCTGAAGGACGCATTGAAGAATGCGGTGGAGGCTGGCATACAGGTGTGTGTGGATATGAACGGTTCGCGTCAGAACGAAATGACCGTACAGTCTATTACGTATTGCTTCCCGATACGCTGCTTGAAGTATCTCCCGTTCTATAAGGAGCGTTATGACCTGTTGATTAACGGTAGTGAGGGCAAGCAGATGCGAGTTGTGCTCCATTCTGAGGGAACCGGTGATGACTATCCGAAGCTTGAGCTGCAGCAGGAACTGAAGGGTTCGGAGATTCGTGCTCTGTATATGCCGTACGCCATCATAGCTTACTCTATCGACTACATCAAGCACGGCGACTTGATGGACGGTACGGGACGTTCGGCTTTCGGCATAGTGTCGAAGGATCCGCTGCTCGGACTGGAGTCGCTTCAGGCATTAGGCTCTAAGTTTGTCGAAATAGGCTATAGCCAGGATTTCACCGAAGAACTTGGCGAGAGCCTCAAGGAGAAGTATGAGGATGTGGCTGGTACAACTCTCTTGAACATAACCACCCGCAAGCAGACTCTGATACCGAAGATTCAGGAACTGCTGGGCAAGGTGGTTCTGCCAGAGTGTGGCGGCAACCAGGGTTCGGCAGAATTCCAGGAGTTTGTAGTTTGGACAAAGAAGGCACTCGATATTATCCAGCAGCCCGTACAGCCAAAGAAGGCACCGATGGAAAATTATGGTGGCATTAACTTTGACAGCTTGTTGAGCTAATAATTAATGTATAATATAGATAACATATAAACATATATGGCTAAGAATAAAGATGTAAAAAGATATAAGTGCATGAACTTTGGTGCATGTGCCAAAGCTGACGCAAACGAAATCATAGAGATTCCGACGATTGACACTATGGACGGAACACCGCCGTGTCCATGTTGTCACCAGAATACTTTGGAAGATATCGGTGGTACAGGTCCTGGTGGTGATGACAAATGGAAGTACGTAGCTATCGCTGCTGGTGCTGCTGTTGTTCTTGGCGGCGGAGGCTATGGTCTTTACAGTGCTTTCAGCAAGCCCTCTCCAGAGAGCATCACACTCAATCACACTCAGAAGACATTGTTCGTCGGCGAGAAGGACACCTTGAAGGCCACCATCACTCCGGAAGGCTGTGACGGCAAGCTGACTTGGAAGACAAGTATGGACGGCAAGCTGTCTGTGGAAGACGGCATTGTTACTGCCAATAAGGAAGGTAAAGGCAATGTACGTGTTGTGCTGGAAGGCGAGGATGGCATTAAGGCTGTCTGCGAATATACAGTCAAGGTGAAAGATGAGCGCGTGGTCGTGCCTGTAGGCGTGGACGATACGCCGGTGGAATCTACAGCAACCGGTGACAAGAGCAGCACCGTGAGCGTTAAGGTGGCAGACAAGAAGAAAGGCGGCGGTGACGGCGGCTCAAATGTCGTCAAGAACGGCGTAGGCAGAGCGAATCTCGGCTACGGCTCGTATTACGGTGAACTGAAGAACGGCGTACCTCACGGTCATGGCACCATCACCTATACAAGGAGCACACGCATTGTCAACTCAAAGGACTTCCAGGCTCAGCGTGGCGACAAGTTTGAGGGAGAGTTCCGCAATGGCAAGATTTCTGGTGGCATGGGCTACTGGTATCATAACGGTGATATCACAGCCGTGAAACCATAACACGTTTTTTAATCTAAAAACTTGACAGTATGAACAAACGTATTGTCATAGCAATGATAACGATGGCGGTTGTGCAGCTTTGCACAGCCGCCAATTATAGCACACGTAAGCTGCAGCGTATAGCCACAGCCGCTTCGCTCGTTGTGGCTGACAGAATGGGGACAAATGCCTCCGATGACACCACATATTTTTATAAGCGGCGGCCATTGAGCGTGCGTACCAATGCTTTCGGTGACGTTAGCCATATTGGTTATAGGATGTTCAATCGGGAGATAGTGCGCTTGCAGGACAATGCTCCAGTCTTTGACTTCCTGGAGCGCTATATGCTCGAACTCGACCTTAGGCTTGACGGTATACAGCCCGCTGAGCGTATGGACATTGACGGAGTACGCATCGTGAAGGGTAGTCTTGCGATGTTCAGCGGCATAAACGACTCTACCAGCATTTCCGTGGAGTATATACCTCGCCGTATGTACAGGCTTACGTTTACGGTGGCAGGCAAGCCTTTGGTGGTGACAGTTCCGGTGGACTGTCAGCTGTTGCGTGGAGCGGACGCTGTGGAACTGGAAGAAATTCTGGCGCGCGACATTGTCAGGCTTTCGCTTGAAGAAGAGGTAGGCTCACCATTGTCTTACTGGAGCCGTGCCCGCTGTTCAAAGTCAGAAGGCTTTCGCATTCTCGATAACGGATGTTATCTGAGCGACATGATTGGCAGCAAGCTGTATATGCGTTTGCGTGACGGCAAGTGGCAACTCTATAATGATGAAGCCCATCCTACGCGCTCTGTTCTTAACATAATGTTGACGGGAATGTCAGAAGGCAACTTACCCTTGAAGCTGACCATCGACAAGTATGGTCACAAGGCAGAGGAGGTTAATACTGTCTTGGCGAAGTTTTTGGCTTTCTGCCGTAAGGAAGGCTGTATGGTGTATGGCGGCATAAAGACAGTCGGCAAGGATGTTATTACCGGAACTCTTTTCATCCCCAATGAGCAGTATGGATATAATCACGTGCTCTCGTTCACGTTCCCGCAGACAATACTTAAAGGCAAGAAAGACTCTATATCGGCGCGTCTGTATGCTTACATACCGTTGCAGAACGTAACGGAGGAATTTTTCAGACAAAACATAACAAAAGACAATTATGATAAGTAAACGAATAATATTGTCGGTTTGCGCAGCATTCGCCACTTTAGGAATGTCAGCTCAGAATGCTGACGACATAAAGAAGGAGATTGCAAGCATCAAGCGCAACACCTCTGTCTATATTACAGGCGAGGCTACGGCACAGACTCCTGAGGACGCACGCAATCTGGCTGAGGGAAATCTATATAACAACATCAATGAGTGGGCTGCCACCAAGAAGCGCCTCCAGAACTCGAAGAATTTCATCATCAAGAACAAGGACAGTTATGCCCTGCAGTATCTCTCGACCACACGCGGCAATATGTTTCGCAGTTTCGTGTTCGTGAAGAAGTCTGACATAGTCGGCGGCGACAACGTTACCGTCATTGGCAATACCAGTCCTGATGTTCCGACTTCAAAGGTGGAAGCGCTGACGGACGAGAACGTTGCTGAAGGTGGCACTCAGGAAAAGGTGGTGACCATAGCTCCGATTGTTATGGAGCTTGCACAGATCGGCGATTACGAAACCCTTGCACAGCGCATTATCTCGTATAAGGAAAAGGGCGATATCATAGACTACGACCGTCATGCCAAACTTGTTGACCCTGACAGCTATTATATGGCAGTGTATAACCGTGAGGGAAAAGTTGTGGCTGTTCTTACAAAGGGCACACAGCGTGCCAATGTAAAGACGGGTCAGCCTGATGATCTTGCCAACTATAAAGGTTGCGGAGCAATCGGATTTAAGTTAAAGGAATAAAGTTAATCATTTATTTTTAATCAATAAGGCTATATGAAAAGCAGCATTGTAAAGAAGATATCAGCAACGATAGTGTTAGTAATGCTTGCTGTTGTTGCTCAGGCTGTCAATGTGACGTTGCTTATAGATGAGGGTGTAAGCCGTCCGGCGGCTTTGCAAAAGGCTGAAAGCAATCTTGCAAAAGTGCTTACCGTAATCAATCAGGCGCAGAAGTCGCACTCCATCGTTTCGGTAAAGGACCTTGCCATGAACGAATTCGCAAAGAAGTCGCTCTCGCGTCTTTGGGCTGTCACTCCATTTTATTGTGACGATGAGGAAGTGGTGGAGCGTGCGTGGATATTCAGGGACGGCACGATGCTCGTCAGAAGCATTCCGCTCATCATCACTCCGGAAGGTGAGGAGTTTGGCAACGACACCTATCAGGAGGCAAGCGTCGAGTTCGACCGTAACGGCAACATCACCGACTTCAGGTTCAGCCTTGGAGCAGAGTCGGGCATGAGCGTGCTCGACTGCGGATCGGTGGTAGAGAAGGAGAAGCAGATGATTATCATGCAGTACGTTGAACGTTTCCGTACGGCGTACAACATGAAGGACATCCAGTTCATTGAGGACGTGTTCAGCGATGATGCTCTCATCATCACCGGTCATGTGGTTGCCAAGAAAGCACTTAGCGACAGCGACAAGATGAAGTTCAAGGTGGAATATACGCGTCAGGACAAGGCTCAGTATATCCGCAATCTTAAGCGTGCCTTTCAGCGTAATAAGTGGATTGATGTGAAGTTCACAAAGATTGGCGATTCAGAAGACGGCTCTGGCGGTTGTGCTGGCATAACCCGTTCGAGTGTCGACCCTGAGAAGTACGGCGTACGCCTGCACCAGTCATGGAAGTCGAGCAACTACAGCGACGAGGGTTATCTGTTCCTGCTGTGGAAGTTCCCGGAGGACGGCAGCGCTCCTACCATCAACGTCCGTACATGGCAGCCCGAGATGGTGGGCGGACAGCATCAGAGTCCTGATGCCAGCATCACCACATTGGGAGGCTTCGATCTGTAATTAACGTATTTATTATATATAAGTATAGTATGAAACATATACTGTCCTTGTTGCTGTTTCTTGCCGTCACCTTGTCGGCAGGAGCACAATCAAAGTATATATCGAGCACTCGTCTGTCGGAGGAGAACGACCGTGAGTGTGAGATTATAGGCAAAGGTGGCATATTGCTCGTCTCTAATATTTCCAATCTTGTGGCTTCCGTATCGAACGCCGCTTCCTACGATTTTGTGCCCAAAGGCATTAATTCGGCAGGAAAGTACGAGTATGAAGTGATTGTCGACCGTAAAGTGCAGACCACACCGAAGGTTTATGTCAGCAAGCGTGGTGACATCAATTTCACTTCCATCACCGAAGAAGTGTCAAGCGGTTGGCTTAAGGCTTATTCTGTGGAGGAGGTCAGCACACCTATTGAGTGTATAGACCAGACTTCCGGCAACGATGCCATCACCGACAAGACCCTTGCCGCAGTGGAAATCACTTCCACCCTGCAGAACCTTCGGACCGACTGCAGTCCGTTGCTCGGAGCAAAGGTTGAGACAGCGCGTAAGAGTTCGGACCAAAGCATCCTTGTCACCACCATCATCTTCCCCATTCAGAAAGTGAAGGACGCCCGGGCGCAGGTGGAGAAGATAAAGGCAGACATTGACGCCCTTGACGCAAAGGCGAAGAAGAGCGATGCCGACTATGACCGTCTGGACGCTATGGAGGCAGAGCTGGAGACCGCTATTGACAACTATCGCAAGATTGGATACATCGAGGTTTATGCCGACGAAACCAATCACCTCCATATTGACGTAAGCGCAATGGAGCCGTGTCAGAAGAAGCGTTACGGCATTCTTCTGCTTAACAAGACCAAGTATCGTGACCGTTCGAAGTGTGTGGGATTCATGGATGAGGGCGGCAGAGAGTTTGCCCTTCGTCAGTATGAGAATGCCAAGAATGCGTTCCGCAATGCCCTGAAGGCTGACGACACACCCGCAGACATGTTACCTGTGATAAAGGCGAGCTTGGCGCAGTGCGACACTTGTCTCACATACGAGCGTCTTGCCGTACTTGCTGTCAAGAAGATGATGGAACTGCGTGAAGGTGAGGACGCCACACAGGCTAAGGTGGCTGAATATGCCAATGCAGCCGTGGACTTCATGAAGGTTGCAAACAAGTATAATCCTTGCGAGTATTACACCGCACGCATAGCCAAACTTGAGAAGTTCGTGGCTTCAATGCCACTTGATATCCGCTTCAAGGTGTCGAGATGGATTGTTGGACGTGTAGGTGCAGAGGATGTCGGTCCGCTCACCAATGTTGAGATTTGGGGATATTATGGCAGTGATGAATTGCCCGTCAACACGTATTCTTCGGACAAGAAGTTCGCCAAGCTGATAAGTGAGCACAGCGACCAATTCCGACAGTTGGGTGCCACAGACAATACGGGAGTGCAAGACCTCCATCTTAAGCGCGACGAGCTTCCCGTCGGCATCTTCTTCCGTCCTGTTCAGGACAGTGCCATCCGTATTATGTATAAGGATATGGTGGACATCATGAATCAGTCTGTTGGCGACTATAAGATGCGTCGTTTCAGTGTCAAGATGTATGCACGCGATAAAAAGTAGGAATAAGAGAAAAAACTATAACGTAATTAATAACTGAAAAACTAAAAAAAGTATGAAAAAGAAATTATCTATTTTCAAGATTGTGTCTGTTGCGGCGCTTCTTTTCTGTTCTTCTTCTGTGAATGCGCAGGGCTTCCTTAAGAAGTTGTCAAAGGGATTGGACAAGGTGGAGAAAACCACAAACAAGGTTCTTGATGCCAGCGACAAGGTTTTGGGCACAACTTCCAATAGCCTTACGGACGGCAACACAACTGCAAATCCAGAGTCTGACTCAACCACCGTTGACTGGAGCAAGGTGAAATTCTATTCAGCCAAGGCTGTTTACGAAGTAGACGACGAAGGCAATGAAATTCTTGATGAGAGCGGCAACAAGAAGTTCCGCGTATTCCTCGTTGACCAGGACGGTCAGAAGGTAAGCTCTGAGGCTGTAAAGGAACAGATTGCCACCGTTAACAAGAAGGTGGGTATCATCGTTGCGAAAGTTGGTGGAGGAGCTGTGCTTGGAGCTTTGACAGGCGGTAAGGACAAGTTGAAGTCAACCTTGATTGGTGCTGCTACAGGTCTCGGACTGAGTGTCGGCGACATCACCACAGCCATTAGTTTGAAGGCCGACCTCAAGCGTCAGAAGAAGGTGCTCGAGGCTTATGAGCGCAACTTCGACAAGGAAGGCAATCCTATTTCAGCCAAGATTGACTCAAAGGACTTGAAGGATCTTGCCATAAATCTCGGCGAAGCTACTGCCGAAACCACATCTAAGATTAAGGCAGAGCTTGAGAGCGAGGAATTCAACAATTCCACTTCTGTACTTGATGGTTTGATGGACAACCTTTAATGTCATCACTAAAGCATAAATACATAAAGACAGTGTTTTACCATTTTTGATAAAGCGCTGTCTTTTTCTTTTTATTACATTTCTGCATATTTATGCCTTATCTCTTCTTCTCTTCCATGTAAACATTCTCTCTTCATTGTCTTATCCATTCTTATTTGTTTACGAAATGTAGCCTTTTGTTGAAATAAACCGACAAAAACCTTTCTCCACATACCTTTTGTTGTCACAAACAGCTTTCTGCTTAATTCGTACATAAAAGTACATACATAATTATAACATGAGGGAGTCAAAAACTCAAAAAATAGCGAGAAAAGGCTAATCTTCAAATCCTATGCAAATATCGTACAAACGGTAAAAAGCTGTTACAAAATAAAAATCGCTTTTAGAGATTTCTGAAGCGGTTTTTATGGTGTTTTACAACGTTTTTGCCCCCATAATATACAAGAAGCGCCTCTTTTCCACTCCAATAGAGCCACTATTGGTATGTAAAAGAGGCGCTTTTGTATTGCAATAGTGCCACTATTGGTGTGTAAAAGTGGCACTATTGCAACCCAAAGATGCTTGTTTGGCTTCGTTATCCATTGCACACTTCTCGTCCTAACCGCATAATCAGCTATATATCAGCACACTATCGCTGCACGCTCAAAACTCAAGAATTTCGCACCAAGGATTTCTTTGTGCGCTGAACGAGG
>OQVU01000423.1_pt1 | contig 15655 bp, 8 predicted proteins | sample 1691611 | NCBI WGS metagenome assembly OQVU01 (sample SAMN03418272, study PRJEB22391) | human gut metagenome | biome: human-gut; feature: organic feature; material: feces | host: Homo sapiens | place: Tanzania | collected 2013-01
TTTCTTCATGGTGCGTACTTTCGGTGAAGTTCCTATCATTCACGACAATACGGCACTGATTGCTTCAGGAAACGTGAACAAGGTGCAGAAAGTCCAGCGTGCAGACATTTATGAATACATAATCATGACTCTCGAGAAGGCTCTCGAACTTCTTCCCAAGAAGACCGGCGGTTTCGCTGACTATGAGAGAATCGACTACTATGCTGCTGAGGCGCTTCTCGCAAAGGTGTATCTCACCCGTGCAGGTATAAGCGGCACTCTCAGTGCTGATGACCTCAAGAAAGCTGCTGATTATGCAAAGGATGTCATCGACAACTCAGGAAGGACATTGACCCCGAACTATGAGGATGTGTTCCGTCTGAAGGGCTTCAACCAGACAGGTGAGTGTCTTATTTCGTGGCTCTGGAAATGCGGTCGCGATCCTTGGACTCAGCAGAACACTCTTCAGAGTGACCTTGCTATGACCGGCTTCGACGAGAACGGCGACTGCTGGGGTGGTTACGGCGGTCCTTCAGTGGACCTTCAGGCTGCATTCGGCTGCACCGCTACTGACAATCCTGCAGTCCGCGACAACTCTGACATCCGTCGTCATGCTACAATGATGCTTCCTGGTGACGTGTACAGCTATTTCTGGGCTGACAAGACCTACTCCGGAAGCAAGAAAGGTTTCGACTACCTCCGTTTCATCTATGACAAGGACGGATACGGCAAAGGCGGACCGGGCGGAGAACTCCAGTGCAATACCGGCGCCAACAACGTGAAGAATCTGTACGGAAATAATCAGGACCATGTCTCTGCATTGGGCATCACTCCGATGAATATGGCCAACCAGCTCCCTACCCACATTCTCCGTTTGTCTGATGTGTATCTTATTTACGCTGAGGCTGTTGTGAATACTGATAATGCCGCTGCAAAGGAGTATGTGAACAAAGTACGTGAGCGTGCAGGCGCAAAGGCTCTGGATGTAGTTACCTGGAATGATATATGGAAAGAGCGTCGTCTGGAACTTGCAGGAGAGGGCGACCGCTGGTATGACTATGTACGTCGTTCCTACTATGATGTAGATGCCTGCATCGCAGAGCTCAAGGCCCAGAAGAGGTCTTATTGGGATGGCCTCAATAAAGTATGGCAGACTTGGATAGGAGAGAAGTTCGACTATTCAGGCGAATGGGACGCAAGCAAGGTTACCTATAATCCAAAAGATGACAATCCTAACGTCACTGCCTCAAGCTTCACTCTGCCGATGCCAACCGAGGATATCATCTTCAACGGCAACATGGCATCCGGAGCAGAAGCGGTACACGTGGATGTCCGTTCCGAATATCACTATAACTTTTAGTCAATACGGATATGAAAACTATAAAATTACTCAATATCATAGCGGTTTCCGCTGCTGCGGCCACGATGTTCCTTTCGTGCGACAGCATCGACTATCCTGACCGTTACAAGGTTGCGGACGGAAATCCTACCGTGTATTCCGTAAGGTATGCGGACAGGGACCTGAACATCACAGGAGCCTTTATGGATGAAGTCGTATGTCTGCTCGGAGACAATCTGCGCAGTATCAAGGAACTCTGGTTCAATGACCAGCAGGCGATCCTGAACACCAGCTACATTACGGACCACACTCTTATCGTGGCCGTGCCTAAAGTGCTGCCTGTAAAGCAGACAGACAAGATATACATGGTGAACAACGCCAAGGACACCACTACCTTCGACTTCAAGGTGCTGCCGCCGGTTCCTGTAATAAACTCAATGTCATTCGAATACGCAAAACCGGGCGAGACGGTGACTGTCAAGGGAAATTACTTCTACGAGCCTATGACCGTGGAATTCACCGGTGCAGAGGCGACCAAGATTTCCAACCTCACATTCAGTTCCTTCGATGTGGTCATTCCGGAGGGCGCGCTTCCTGGAAAAATCAAGGTGACCACGGAATCCGGAACAGGCCAGTCCTCATTCATGTATCAGGATGACAGAGGAATGCTCTTCACATTCGATGACGCGAGAGGAAATCATGGATGGCATAACCAGACCATACAGTCAGATGCCAACTCATTCAGCGGAAACTATCTCCAGCTCTATAAGGATGGCGTGGTGCTCAAGGCTGACGGAACCGACTGGGCTGATGACGGTTACCATTTCGAATACTGGCCAGGCAACTGGAATACGCCTGAGACCTTCGACGATCCGGACGGAATCGACCTTACCAAGGTTGTGGACTTCAAGGACTTCTCCAATATGACCATCAAGTTCGAATTGAGAATTCCTTCTGAACATCCGTGGAAAGGCTGTCCTATGCAGGTTATCTTTGCAGGCAAATCCCAGATTACGATGCAGACGGCAAACAACACATATTTCCACGATGACAAGCTTTCACTTCCGAGGGCGCTTTACATGCCGTGGAAAGAAACCGGCTCATTCGATACCGGCGGAAAATGGATTACAGTATCTTTGCCGATTGCAACTGAATTCGTATGGTACTGGACAGGTGACAAGGCTACGGGAACTCTTACTCCTGAATCATTCTCAGGACTGGAACTCTTCCTTGCGGCAGGCGCTGCCGGAGGTTCATCAAGTACTCCGATGATCCAGATTGACAATATCAGGGCCGTCCCTAACAAATAATTGGAGGAAAACAGATTATGAAAAACATATTTAGACTTTCAATCCTTTTTGCGGCATTGGTCTGCTCTGCAGCAGCCTGCTCAAATGAGGAACTTGATACAGCCCAGTACTCCGGCAAGCAGGTAAGGCTCGTTTCCTACGGTCCTAATCCTGTGATGCGCGGCGGTGCATTGACCTTCATCGGCAGCAATCTCGACAAGATCGTCGAGGTTGATGTGCCGGGAGTGGAGCCGCTTACTCAGATCGAAGTGGTTTCATCCGGAAAGCAGAGCGAAATCCGTGTGGTGCTTCCTGCAGAAGGACCTGAAGTGGGGAAAATCACTCTCAAATCCTCTGATGGAAAGGTATTTACGACCGAGACCGAACTCGAATACACGGAGCCTATCGTTCTGGACAAGTTCACTACGGCCAAGACTCCTGCCATGCCTGGTGACGAGGTGAAACTCCAGGGCGACTATATGAATCTTGTAATGAGCGTTACATTTGAAGGCGGTGCTGTGGCTGAGGTGAAGCATATCGACAGGCACAATGCATCTGTCATTATTCCGTCCTCTGCAATTACCGGAAAAATCGTTCTTTCAGATGAAGGTGAAATTGCAAATCTCATCTATTCTGAGAACGAAATTCAGATAGGTGATCCTACAGTGTCCTCAGTTAAGGCTTCTGCCTGGAAGCCTAATAATGAGGCTACTATTTCAGGTACTTATCTCGATATGATTAAGGAGGTGCAGCTCGAAGGTTTTATCACCATTGAATCTAAGGGCTTTGTGGTCTCCAAAGATGGCAAGACATTGACTTTCACTATTCCTCTGGAAATGCGTTCGGGAGATATCAAAGCCGTGAGCTATGCCGGAAAATCATTTAAGGCGGGAACTGTAGAAATGGTGGTTCCTACTGGCCTCAAGGCAGCTCCGTTACCAGTAAAGGCAGGGGCGTCTCTGGAAATCTCAGGAAAAGATTTAGATGTGGTGAGTTTTGTGGAGTTCCCTTCAGCCGGTAATGTCAATGAATTTGAATTCAAGGATGGGAAAATCTCAGTTAAAGTTCCTGCAGCAGCAACTGAAGGCAATGTGAAACTCAAGATGGCCAACGGGGACGAGGCGGAAGTCGCTTTCACTCTCGTAAAACCTGTCGTTACAAAGGTTTCTCCTACTGAACTCATGGCCGGTGAGGCTATCGTTGTGGAAGGTACAGACCTGGACCTGATCAGCAGCGCAACCCTTGGAGGAAAGGCGGTTGAAATTGCAGATGGCAAGGCCAATGAAGACGGAACCCGACTTGTCCTCACTACCACAGCCTCATCCGTATCCGGAAAAATAGTCCTCACCCAGTTCAATGGCGAGACAGTGGCACCGGAATCTGACATCAAGCTTACTTACGATTCCTATATAGTCGTGAACGAGTTGCCGTCTGCCGAGCATATAGGTGCAACTGTGACACTCAAGGGTGAAAACTTCATGATGATCGAGAACATATTCATCGGTGAGGCCAAAGTTGTGACCTATACTGCCCGTTCAGACAAGGAAATCTCATTCATAATGCCGTATAACACTATCGGTACCTACGATATCGTGTTCAAACTTCTCAACGGCGACACCGAGACCTGCCCTTCAAGGATAGGCGTTCTCCTCGAGCAGAAATTCATCACGGCTTGGGAAGGCAGTTGCCCTATCACCTGGAATGACGGCGGCAGAGTGCTTGTTCCGGCGTCCAACTTCCTCGATGTCAAGGCAGGCTCCAAGATGAGACTCTATTACACTTACAACGGACCGACCTGGTGTCAGGCTCAGCTCAATTACGGTGACTGGTCCGGAGTCGTGTTCCCGGAACTCGGAAAGAATGTGCTTATCCCTCAGGATATTTTCGGCTGGAATGACAATGGTGAAGTCAGCAGATGTACTGAGGTTACATTGACCCAGGAAATTCTGGACAATATCCAGGCGAAGAAAGGTGATGCGGAAGAAAAGCAGAACCTCGGTTTCATCATCCAGGGTTCAGACATCACGTTCACCAAGATAGAAATCGTCCAGGAAATCCCTCAGGAGAAGACCATCTGGAAAGGAACGTTCGCAGCGGGCAACTGGAGCGGAAACCAGGACCTCGCATGGGGTGGCTTCGACTGGTCCACAGTCAAGGCAGGCCAGAAGCTGATTTTCACATTGACCCAGGATACGGCCCAGACATATTGGCAGTTCTCGCTGCGTCATGGTGAGGGCTGGGGCGAACTTCCTGAAAAGGTGTTTGAGGAAATGACTGAAGGTCAGACACGTGTGGAAGTAGTGATGACACAGACGAATCTGGATGACATCATCGCAAATGGAGGTATGGTCATTACAGGATGTAATTATACATTGACAGAAGTAGCTGTACTCTAAACTTATTCCGGCAGCGGCTGATCCTGCTGCCGGGATCCAATTAAAACTATGAATATGCGGATATATAATTTGTTGATGGCCATGGCTGTGTCGTTTGCCGTGTGCGCATGTGGGGAAAAGAATTCAGGTGAGCCGGACAGTCCTGCGGCAGAAGCTCCGTCATTGGTCAGTGTAACTCCTGCTGACGGAAGTGAGGTCTCAGGAGAGACATTGGAAGTGAAATTCACTTTCGACCAGAACGTGAAACTGCCTGATGCACGTAAAGTAAGCATTGATAATGAGGCGACAGTGTCGAGTGCGCTCGCTTACAATAAGGATGTCACCGTGAAGCTCGCCGGGCTCCGTAAGGGCGTCTCCTATACGCTTTCAGTGGCGGACGGAGCCATCTCTGGATTCAAGAGCAATCCGGTCGGGGCATTGTCCTATAGGTTCTCGGTGAAGCCGGACGAGTCTGGCTATGGCAGGAATCCGTCACAGTCCCTCACTGACGCATCGGCCACAACAAATGCCAAGAAACTCTATGCGTACCTGCTTCAGAACTACGGAAAGAAGACATTGAGCGGAGCTATGGGCGGAACGGCTTGGGAAACTACCTATACCGATATGCTGGAAAGAGTTTCAGGTCAATATCCTGCCATTGTAGGATTCGACTATCTGTTCCTCAACTGGCCGGCAAAAGCGTGGAGCGGCTGTCCGGACTACGGGGACATCTCTCCTGTAAAGAAGGCTTGGGACGCAGGCAGCATCATCCAGGTGGGATGGCATTGGTCAGTACCGTCTAAAGAAGGCGAGACAGACTTCAACAATTATGCGTTCTATTCGTCCGGAACCACATTTGACATCAATGAGGCACTTAAAGAGGGGACTTGGCAGAGAAAGCTGATTGACAGCCAGATAAGTAAGCTCGCCGGATATCTGAAGCTTCTTCAGGATGCCGGTATCCCTGTGCTTTTCAGACCTTTGCATGAGGCGGCCGGGGATTATACATGGAGCTCGTGGTTCTGGTGGGGCGATGGCGGAGCGGAGCCTTGCACAAGACTCTGGAAATATCTGCGCGACCAGCTTCTGGGCACTTATGGCCTGCACAATCTGATATGGGTCTGGACAGTCCAGACCAATGATCAGGGCAAACTCTGCACTGATCTGGAGAAAGCCCGCGCCTGGTATCCGGGTGACGATTATGTGGACATCGTGGGCGCTGACCTTTATGTTGCGAAAGGCACGTCCCAGTCAGCTGCATTCAAGTTCGTGAACAACAGCGTAAAAGGAAAGAAGATGGTGGTGCTCAGCGAGTTCGGAAACCTTCTTGACATTGACAAATTTTTCGCGGAGGATGCCCCTTGGGGATATTTCATGAACTGGTGCAACTACGAGGGAGGCCAGCCGGTACTCTACTGCAAGGACCCTAACGGTACATTTACCTGGAACAATACGGCTTCCGAATGGGAAAGCGCATTGGCAAATCCGAAAGTAATAAACAGAAAAGACGTGAAATTCTGATATGAAAACATTGAAACATAAGATTTTGGCGACGGCAGTGATGCTTATGGCAGTCTCTGCATGCGGCAAGGAAAGCAATGGCGGTTCAGTGACCGGACCAGCCCTGTCAGCCTCACCTCTGGAACTCGTGTTCGAAAGCACCGCTTCCAGTCAGGAGGTCAATGTAACGGCATCTTCCAAACCGAACTTCGTCTCCAGCGCGTCCGACTGGTGCACTGTGACCGCCGGAGCATTTGCGCAGAAAAGCGTAATCAAGGTCAATGTGACTGAAAACCAGTCTGCAGAGGAGCGGAAAGCATCCGTGTCCATCGTATGCGGCGACGAAAGAGTCAGACTTTCCGTTACCCAGAAGGGCAGGGAAGTGACACCCGAACAGCCTGAGGACTTCCTTGAGGAGATAGAACCGGGAACAAACAATGCCTGGACAGTGGCGAAGAAACTCGGACTCGGATGGAACCTCGGCAACCAGCTCGACGCTCAGAACAATGGCGTCGCAAGCGAAACTGCCTGGGGCAATGCCAAGGCTACACAAGCGACTTTTGACGGCCTGAAAGCGAAAGGAATCACAGCTGTACGTATCCCTGTCACGTGGCTGGGCCATATCGGCGCGGCTCCTGAATATAAGATAGACGATGCGTGGATGAACCGTGTGGCTGAGGTCGTAGGCTATGCCGAGAAGGCAGGTCTGATGGCGATTGTCAATATCCACCACGACGGGGCAGACAGCAAATACTGGCTGAGCGTCAAGAGAGCTGCTTCCTCATCCGCTGAATATCAGGCGATTACCGCAGAATTCAAGGCCGTGTGGAAGCAGATTGCCGAGAAATTCGCAGACAAGGGCGACTTCCTCATCTTCGAACCTTTCAATGAACTCCATGACGGAAGCTGGGGCTGGGGAGACAACAGGACCGACGGTGGCGCACAGTATCGTGTCGTGAACCAGTGGGCCCAGGAGTTTGTCAATGTCGTGCGTGCGACAGGCGGAAACAATGCTTCGAGATATCTCGGCATCCCCGGCTACTGTACGAATCCGGACCTGACCATCGAGAATCTGGTCCTGCCTCAGGACTCCGCAGAAGGCAAACTGCTGGTGGCAGTGCATTGTTATGATCCGCATGATTATACTCTCGAAGCCAAATATGACGAATGGGGACATACCGCAGTGAACAATCCCGCTCCGTCAGATGAGAAGCCGGTAGTGGAAGTGATGGCGAAACTCAAGGCCAAATACATTGACAACGGTATTCCTGTCTATTTCGGTGAATGCGGATGCGTGAACCGCTCTACTTCCCGTCAGACATCATTCCAGAAATACTACCTCGAATTCTTCTTCAGAGCCTGCAGGAATTACGGCATTGCACCGTTCCTCTGGGACAACGGCGCACTGGATACCGGACGCGAAACCAGCGGATTCATAAACCACTCCACTGGAGAATATATCGCGAACGGCGCGCAAATCATCCCTGCACTGAAAAATGCAATGTTCAATACGGAGAAGTCCTATACGCTCAAGTCAGTGTATGACAATGCTCCACGCTAATACATTCAGACAATGAAACTTATAAAGACAACTGCTATCGTTATGGCTGCATTGACGGCAATTTCAGGATGTACCTGCAGGACAGGGACTACCGACAAGAATGCTGCATCCTTGCTTTCCTCACTCAGGACGGCGGCGGAATCAGGCAAGTTCTATTACGCTCATCAGGATGCCCTTGTCTATGGCCACGACTGGAAAGTGGAGGACGTGGAGAATGACTCCCTGGACAGGTCTGACGTCCGTATGGTCTGCGGGGCTCATCCTGCTGTAGTGGGATTTGACCTCGGCGGCATTGAACTCGGAGACAAGGCCAATCTGGACGGCGTGGATTTCTCACTTATGAGCCGAGCTGCCGTAACTCATGTGGAAAGAGGCGGAATCGTCACCTTCTCATGGCATGCCCGCAATCCTCTTACCGGCGGCGATGCCTGGGACATAGGCAGTGACAAGGCTGTGGAGTCAGTGCTTGAAGGCGGTGCCAACCACGAGTTGTTCATGCAGTGGCTTTCACGTGTCGCAGACTTTTTCGGTACCATGAAAGATGCTGAAGGTAACCTTATCCCATTGATTTTCAGGCCTTGGCACGAGAACATCGGAAGCTGGTTCTGGTGGGGCGGCAACCTGTGCACAAGCGCGCAGTACAAGACGCTCTTTGCATTGACAAGAAACTATATTGAAAAGGAACGTGGTCTGAGGAATATCCTGTGGGCATATTCTCCGAACTCGGAAATCGACAGCACGCAGTATTTCAGCCGATATCCGGGCGACGACATTGTGGATATTCTCGGAGTGGACCATTACGAATATGTGGACAGAAGTGACGAGAGCCTGACTGAGGACCAATGCATCGAGGCCGCAAACAGGCACTATAAGGAAAGGCTCGCTTATGATCTGGATTATATGGCAGGCTATGCAAAGGAGCACGGAAAGGTGATTGCAGTGTCCGAGACCGGTTTCGAAGGCATTCCTTATCCTCGCTGGTGGACTGACGTGCTGCTGGATGCCATAGGTGACGCACCAGTGGCTTATGTGCTGACCTGGCGCAATGCCTGGGACAAGCAGGAACATTATTTCGCGGCTCATCCGTCATCTGCGGATGCCGACAATTTCCGTGAGTTCTACGCGAATGACAAGACGATATTTCTGAAATAGCAAACTAAATAATTACAGTTATGAATTTCAATGAGAGATTGGAACAGCTTCAGGCTGATTATGAAAATCTGATTTCTAAAAAGAATGAGCCGGTTTATGTGAACGGCGTTTATGAAAGATACAAGAATCCCATTCTCACGGGCGCACATGCTCCTGTGTTCTGGAAATATGACCTGGACCCTACCACTAATCCGTATCTGGAGGAAAGATTCGGCATCCATGCCGCCTTCAATTCCGGAGCCATCAAATGGAACGGGAAATATGTACTGGCTGTAAGAGTGGAAGGAGCAGACAGAAAGTCGTTCTTCGCCATCGCGGAGAGCCCCAACGGAATCGACAATTTCCGTTTCTGGGACTATCCTGTGACAATGCCGGAGTACGGAGAGCCTGCTGTCAATGTCTATGACATGAGGCTGACCGCCCACGAGGACGGATGGATTTACGGAGTCTTCTGCGTGGAGCGCAAAGACCCTGATGCGCCGGAAGGAGACCTGTCTTCTGCAGTGGCATGCGCAGGTATCGCCAGAACCAAGGACCTTGTGAACTGGGAACGTCTTCCTGACCTCAAATCCAAGTCCCAGCAGCGCAATGTGGTTCTGCATCCTGAGTTCGTAAACGGCAAATATGCCCTGTACACACGTCCTCAGGACGGATTCATCGATGCCGGAAAAGGCGGCGGCATCGGCTGGGCGCTTATAGACGACATTACCAATGCGGAGGTCAAAGAGGAGAAAATCATCAATTTCCGTCATTACCATACCATCAAGGAACTCAAGAACGGTGAAGGTCCTGCTCCGATCAAGACCAAGTACGGCTGGCTTCACCTTGCCCATGGCGTGCGTGGCTGCGCATCAGGCCTCAGATATGTGCTCTACATGTATATGACCGCATTGGATGACCCGTCAAGAGTGATAGCTGAGCCGGCAGGCTTCCTCATGGTTCCTGAAGGAGAGGAATATGTGGGCGATGTGATGAACGTTCTGTTCTCCAACGGCTGGATAGCAGACGAGGACGGCAAGGTGTTCATCTACTATGCCTCCTGCGATACCAGGATGCATGTGGCTACCAGCACCGTGGACAGACTGGTGGACTACTGCATGCACACCGAGCCGGACGGGCTCAGGACCGGCGAGTCTGTGGAGAGACTTAAGGCATTGATCCATAAAAACTTGACAAAATAATTATTGGATGACCGGGGTGGCGACGCCCCGGAAAACCTTTTCGCTGATGAAACAGTACGGACACTTCGACGACGATTCCCTGGAGTTTGTCATAACAGATCCGGCCACACCCTGGCCGTGGATAAATTATCTTGGAACTGAAGATTTCTTTTCATTGATTTCCGGAACGGCAGGCGGCTATTGCTTCTGCCGGGACGCGAAGTTCCGTAGAATCACCCGTTACCGCTACAACGGCGTCCCGATGGATGCCGGAGGAAGGGATTTCTATGTCAATGACGCCGGTTCTGTGTGGAGTCCGGGCTGGAAGCCTTGCAAGGCCCCGCTGGATTTCTACGAATGCCGTCACGGTATGGGTTATACCAGGATTACCGGTGAGAAAGACGGGCTTAGAGTCGCTTGCCTGTATTTCGTTCCGCTGGGACAACGTTGTGAAATTCATAGGGTTACATTGACCAATACCTCTGCGGTCGCTAAGGATTTCAAACTCTTCTCCTGCGTGGAGTGGTGTCTGTGGAACGCGGCGACTGATATGGAGAATTTCCAACGCAATTTCTCGACTGGCGAGGTTGAGGTGCAGGGGAGCGTGATATATCACAAGACCGAGTATCGCGAAAGAAGAAATCATTACGCTTTTTATGGTGTCAATGTTCCTGTGTCCGGCTATGATACCGACAGGGAATCGTTCATTGGCCTTTACAACGGCTTCGAGGCTCCTGACAGAGTGCTGGCGGCGGAGTCGGGAAACTCGATTGCCCACGGCTGGAGTCCGATTGCATCTCATTGTGTTTCAGTGACATTGGCCCCTGGTGAGACCAAGGAACTCGTATTTGTGCTCGGTTATGTGGAAAATGATGACGGGCACAAATTCGAGGAGCAGTTGTCCGCCAGTGAGAAGGCCCAGTCTGAGAAATTGGCAGAGAACACACCGTTCGGCGGCCCTGTGGCCAATTCGTGCTCGGCATTGATAAACAAACTTCCGGCGCGCCGGATGCTGACGTCGTTCATGACGCAGCAGCAGGTGGACGCGGCATTTGAGAAGTTGCAGAACTATTGGCATGAACTTCTCGGCAGGTTCAGCGTCTCTTCCGGTGTTCCTGAACTGGACCGGATGGTGAATGTCTGGAACCAGTACCAATGTATGGTGACCTTCAATATGAGCAGGAGCGCCAGCTTTTTCGAGAGCGGCATCGGCCGCGGAATGGGCTTCAGGGACTCAGCACAGGATCTGGTCGGATTTGTGCATCAGATACCGGACAGAGCGAGGGCGAGAATCATTGACGTAGCCTCCACCCAGTTCCCGGACGGCGGCTGTTATCATCAGTATCAGCCACTTACCAAGCGCGGCAACAATGATATAGGCGGCGGTTTCAATGACGATCCGCTTTGGCTGATTTTCGGGACTGTGGCATATCTGAAGGAGACCGGGGATTTCTCGATTCTGAATGAGAAAATACCGTTTGACAATGCTCCGGGCAGCGAAAAATCGCTTCTCGACCATCTGTTCATCAGTTTTGAATATACGAACCGGAATCTCGGCCCTCACGGGCTTCCGCTCATCGGTCGCGCGGACTGGAATGACTGCTTGAATCTGAACTGTTTCTCGGACAATCCTGATGACTCTTTCCAGACTACTGAAAACCGCTCACATGGAAGCAAGGCGGAGTCGCTTATGATAGCCGGACTCTATGTGTTCGTCGGAAATGAGTTCGTGAAGCTGCTGGACTATCTGGAGTGCAATCCTGGATTTGTGCCTGTCCAGCCGGAGGGCAGGACATCTGTCGAGATAGCAAAATGGGTAAGGCGGATGAGCGGTTCTGTGGAGAAATACGGCTGGGACGGGGAGTGGTTCCTGCGTGCCTATGATTTCTTCGGGAACAAGATAGGCTCTTCTGAAAATGAAGAGGGAAAAATATTCATCGAGAGCCAGGGCTGGTGCTCAATGGCCCGTATAGGTGAAGACAAGGGGCTGTGTGACAAGGCATTGGATTCGGTGAAGAAATACTTGGATTCGGAGCATGGCATTGTCCTTCTGAATCCGGCATATACCAGGTATTATAAGGAATACGGTGAGATTTCATCTTATCCGCAGGGTTATAAGGAGAATGCCGGGATATTCTGCCACAACAACCCGTGGGTAATCATTGCCGAGACTCTTGCCGGGCGCTATGAAGATGCGTGGAGCCATTATTGCAAGATCTCCCCGGCGTTTGTGCAGGACCAGACTCTGCGCAAGGTGGAGCCTTATGTGTATTGCCAGATGGTGGCCGGCAAGGATGCCGCCAAGCCTGGCGAGGGCAAGAACAGCTGGCTCACTGGTACTGCCGCGTGGAACTGGCTGACTGCTTCGGAATACCTTTTGGGCGTGTTCCCTGAATATGACGGATTGCTGCTGAAGCCGGGACTTCCTGCTTCTGTGGGACAATATCATATTGTCCGCCGTTTCAGGGATGCTGTCTATGATCTGACTGTCAATAATTCCGCTACAGGAAAGTCCGAGTTCATAAAATACGAACCGGGTTATCATAAACTGACACTTGATCTTTAGCTCGGGTTTTGTGCTGCCTGAAAAATGTAATCGCCGATGAAACAGGTATTTACAACATTGATTTGTGCACTCTGCATTGTCCAGTCTTCTTTTGCTGCCGAAACCGGCGGGGAAAAGTTCGGGGGAGTGGTCATCAATAATGACTGGACCTTCGCGATGGGGAATGCGGCGTCCAAGGAACTGGACTATACGCATGGTACAGAATACTTTACGTATATCAGCAAGGCGCAGTCCTCCAATCACAGTCATGCTCCGATAATGCCGGAATTCGACGATTCTTCATGGCAGAAAGTCAGTCTGCCTCACGACTGGGCTGTGGACCTTCCGTACAGTCCGGAAGCGAGTCATTCGCATGGCTACAAATGCATCGGCTGGAAGTATCCGGAAAACTCGGTCGGCTGGTACCGCAAGCATATAGAAATCCCGGCAGAAGATAAGGGAAAGCAGTTTTTTATAGAGTTTGAAGGCATATATCGTGACAGCGAAGTCTTCTGCAACGGCTTCTATCTCGGCGGTGAGCGAAGCGGTTATGCATCAAGTGTCTATACATTGACTCCATATCTGAATTATGGCGGGGACAATGTCATTGCAGTCCGGTGTGACGCGTCTTTGGAGGAAGGCTGGTATTACGAGGGAGCCGGAATTTACCGCAATGTGAGGCTGTACAAGTCTGGGCCTGTGTCAATGAAACATTATTCGTTGAAAATCAGCCAGAAAAAGGCGGACGGGTCCATCTGGACTGTTTCTGACGGGACATCGGACGTCTATGTGGATGAATCCTGCATTGACTTCGACTATATTCTGGCGGACGCCGCTGTAAACAGGGATAAGGTCACCCGTGAAATCGAAATCCGTGATGCGGAAGGTAGGCGAGTGGTGAGGGCTGAACGTCGCTGGAGCATTGACTCTCCATATCTTTATACATTGACAGTCAGGCTTTTCTATGATGGAGAACTGTCTGATGTGGTGACGAGGCGGTTCGGTGTGCGGACGCTGGAGTTCTCTCCTGAGAAGGGGCTGCTGCTCAATGGTGTTGCTGTCAAGCTGCGCGGCGCGAATATGCATCTGGACCACGCCGGAGTGGGAGTTGCTGTTCCTGATGAACTCTGGAGATATAGGATTTCGCGGCTGCAGGAGTATGGGTTCAATGCTGTCCGCACTTCCCACAACTGCGCTTCCGTGTCAATGCTTGACCTTTGTGATGAGATGGGCGTGCTGGTGATTGACGAGAACAGGCAGTTCGGCGTGAATCAGGAGCAGCTCCGTCAGCTGCGCAATATGATCGACCGGGACAGGAACCATCCGTCTGTGATTTTGTGGAGTGTGGGCAATGAGGAATGGGCTGTGGAACATGGCGAAAAGGGTGTGGAAATAGCGCGGAGGATGAGCGAGGCTGTGCACGGAATGGACAGGACCAGGCCTTCTACCTATGGCAATGCCGGCGGGCCAGACCTGGTGAAGGGCGTGGATGTGTTCGGCTATAATTACATTGTGCAAAACCCTGTGGATGAATATCATAGGCTATATCCGGAGAAATGTGCCGTGGGCACGGAGGAAACTTCCGGAGCAGGAACAAGAGGTGTTTACCGGACGGTTCCGGAAAAGGGCTGGATGGTGCCGCTGAACAGGATTGATACACTTGGCCGGGTCAATGTCATTGAATACGGCTGGAAGTTCTACAAGGCAAGGCCATGGGGGCTGGGCCTGTTCTACTGGACGGGTTTCGATTACCGTGGTGAGCCTAATCCGATGAAATGGCCTGCTACTGGTTCTCAGTTCGGTATTTTCGATTATTGCGGTTTCCCCAAGGACGAGGCGTTCTACCTGAAAGCCGCGTGGAAGGATGAGCCGTCAGTGCACATCTGTGGCCCGTATGGCGGTGAGGTCTGGGTGTATTCGAATTGTGATGAAGTCCGCCTGTACGAGTCTGGAAAAAGCCTCGGCCGCCAGAAAATGCCACACGACGGTCACCTCGTCTGGAAAGTCTCCTCTGCAGGTGGCGCCGCTGTCTCTTCTGGTTCTGGAGCTTCTGTCTCTTCTGGCTCTTGGTCTTCTGCTGAGAACTCAGTTGCAGGTGGCGCCGCAAGGCCTGTACGTGGATCGGCGTCGAGTGTCTCCGGAACTTCTGCTGTGACATATCGTGCTGTAGGATACCGCTCAGGCCGGAAAGTCTGCGAGGACGTGTTCCCGGCTGTATATGATAAGACAAGGCTGGTTCCGTCAAAGACCACCCTCAAATCAGACGGCCAGGATGTCGTGGTAATCGATATCTACAGCCCTGAAACAGAGCTGGAAGTCAAAGTCGAGAACGCAGTCTTACTCGGCTGGGGTAATGGCGATCCCGGATTCAAGGATGTAGAGCGCCCTGTCGGCAACGCCATGACAATCAGAACGTTCAACGGCTGTGCTCAAGTCATAGTCCGCTCCCTCGCTTCCTCCAACTCTGACGCTTCATCCAGCACCGTTGCAGCCTCCAGTTCTATCGCTGCCTCCTGCTCTGTTACCGACTCCCGAGGCACCGTAACATCTCGAGGCATCGCCACAGTCACGGTCACCCCCGCTTCGGCATCCTCAAGCGCCTCTGCCTCCACCGTTTCATTATCCTTGACAAAGGCCTCCTGAGTTTCTGCTGATGCCCTGTTAGTTCACATTAATTCACAGACTTACGGCTACGACATTGTAAGCGTCTCCGCGGTTACGTATTGACGCGTTTTTAGCGGTTCCGTACTTTTGC
>OQVU01000426.1_pt1 | contig 15633 bp, 29 predicted proteins | sample 1691611 | NCBI WGS metagenome assembly OQVU01 (sample SAMN03418272, study PRJEB22391) | human gut metagenome | biome: human-gut; feature: organic feature; material: feces | host: Homo sapiens | place: Tanzania | collected 2013-01
ATGTTAGATTTGGTGGTCGTACTTTTAATGTCAATGTTGGTCTCAATGTTAATGATGAAGGAGTACGTGCTAAGACATTTGATTACAATATCTACAAAAATGTTATATGGCGACTTGCTGTTGCTGTAGCCAGGAAAGGTAGTGAGAGTTTTAGTTTGTACTACATGAAGGATGAAGATGCAACAAAACAAAATCAGTATCTATACAGTAATGGCTTCTTAGGTACAATAGGTGATAAAGACTCATCATATAAGATAACAGGTGAGGTAGCCTCTCCTTTGACTGACTATGTATTCATAGGAATGTTGATAGCCTATAAGGTGACACAGAATATTGGGGGTGATGATCAGCCTATTACAGAAACAGTGTCTCCTATATGGGCTTCCCCTTCTGATAATTCAAGATGTGGAATCCCAATGCCATGTAGTAATGTGGTAGCAAAATCAAGTTATTATGTAGCAAGTGTTAGCTTTACTGATATTGACTGGATGTGGGGATTACCTGTGGACGGTGATGTTCCTGTACTGGGTTTTGGTGATTATTCTATCATCATAAAAGTAAAATATAAAGGAGGTGATATTGATCAGACACTAACAGGTTTAGGTCTTGCAATATATATAAGTGGTAGTCTTGTAGGGACTCTAAAGATTGGTTCTGTGACACTTGCTGCTGGTGAGATAAAGAACGTGGATTATTATTATCTGACTAACAGAACAGGTGTAACACCTGTTAAAGTAGTCCTGATAAAAAAGAATCAGGAAACTGATACGAAAATATTGAAGACTATAAACATAACCCCACACAACTAACAAAATAATGTTTAACTAAATAAATAATAAGATTATGAACGAATTGATTATCAAGTCTAAGTCAGAGCAGACACAGGCAGAGTATCTGACAGAGAAGTACAATGTGAACGTCACTATCCAGTCTGCCAATGGCGGAAAAGTGGAGTCTGTCCATGAAACATTCCTTGACTCAAAGGACAATGGCTATATTGCCAACGTGAACATCCGAGTAGAGGCTGACGGTGCATTGAGATACAATCTTGATGTGGCTAAGTCAGATGAAACTGAGGCTGTGGTTGCTGTTGCAAGAGAGATTGAGAAAATTGTGTTTAAGACAGAGGAAACCACTCTGGAGGAAACCTCTGAGGAAAAGGCTGTGGCAGAGTAATTAACTTAATTAACTTAAATAAAAAGGAGAAGAGAAATATGAAAGTAAGAAAGATTGCAGAGGCATACAATGTGCTTGTAAATGCCAAGATTAGCAAATGTGAGGATGGTGAGAAGGTTGCTGTCTGGAAGGTATGTCATGCTGTGAAGAAGAAAGCAGAGGACTATCAGGAGGCTTGCAAGGATGCAACATCAAAGCTCAATGACATTGAGGACTATGAGAGCAAAATGCAGAAAGCACTGGAGTATGAAAGCAAGAAAGGTGAAAACTGCGAGATGAAGGCTGAGGAGTACAAAGCCTTTGTTGCGGAGTATGACCGAGTAAGAAAGCTTGTTGACAGTGCTGTCAAGGAGCTTGGAGATGCCGATGTTACTCTCGATGTAGAAGGTATCAGCGAGGATGCTTTTGGCAGATTGCTCGCCAGCAACCCTGATTGGGAGATGAAACAGATTGAGGTTATTTCAGATGTAATCATTAAGGTATGAAAAAGATTATGAAGTGGCTGGGTAAAGTGCCAGCAGAGAAGTGGATGAGAATGTTAATTATCATGGTTGTTACCATGCTGTGTGTGGCAGGATTCCATATTGCAGGATGGGATGGTCTGCCATGTGTGGTGTTTGGATGGATGCTGTCATTCTTCCTGTATATTGGCAGTCAGATAGCAGAGGATAAGGTCAAGGGGGAAATAGATAATACTAATTTCCCCTATGACGCTGTTGCCTCGGTAGTGTCGGCTTTAGTGCTAACTGTTTTAATGACATAGAGGTATGGTAGCGGAAAGAGTCAGACAGGCACGTCGGTTCGTCAGGTCTGTCTGACGATAAACCATAACGATTATGTAATGCTACATATCTTTTTTTTTCTGAAGTTATTGATTTTTCGTGGCGGCGGTTCGTGAGAATAGCCGCTTTTTTGTGGGCATACGGAAACGAAAAATGCCTGCTACCTTCTCAGGCAACAGACATCAACCAAATTTAATACTTTATGTAATATGAATTTTTTTAAGATCTTTTGTCGCAAAGATCCGTTTAGCTATGAAGTATCTTGTGCAAAGGTACAACAATTATTTCATATCCCCGTCATTTCTCCGAATATTTTTCTATCCGACGTGTCCGACCCTCTCACTGTGTCCGATGTTTCACGCACGTTTTTTGTACCTTTATACCATGAGCAAAGTCGTAGTACTTTCATAGTACTTTCGTAGTACTTGCTCTGTGATAGTTCTCGTTCCTTTTTAGGGACAATGTTTCACGGAAAAATTTATTGCGTATGGCAAAGATTGTTCCAAGCCACTTGGTTAGTTCCATTAGTGGCAAACTGTGCAAAAAGGACACTACTTACATTGGTGTCAACAAGCGCACGGGTAAGATGTATTCGGCAGGGTATCATGGATGCACACAGCCGAACAGTGAGAAACAGCAAGTGGCAAAGGCCGACTTCACGAAGAAGGCGCAGTTTGCGGCCTCTTGGTGGAAGCAGAACCGCCCGTCCGCTACGTCGGCGAAGGGCACGGAGGCTTACCTTGCTGTGATGAAGGCGTACAAGGCGCAGCACAAGATCGGCAACCCGTACAGCTTCATGCGCTCCCTCGTCACCGACGACTTCAAGGTCATGCTCTCCTGCAACGACCTCACAGGTGGCGTATCGGCTGACGGAGGCTCCGGCGGTGGTCAGAAGCCTGGCGGCGGCAGCGACTTGGAGATGTAACGGCAGACAGGGGTACGGAGGCTTTTTGTCTGTTTTCCCACGGTAGGCACACGCTTGCCGTGGGATTTTTACGCTTCGGGCAACAGCACCACGCCCACGCGGACTTTTGCACCACAATGAGGACAGAAGGCGGTGGTGTTGACTATCGGTTGTGTGTCCTCTTGTGTATTTTCTTTTTTCTCCTCTTTTTCTTTGTCGGAAAAAGATAATGTCGTTTCTTCCTCGTCGGTTGGGAAGAACATGTCGCGAGGGTCTATATCGAGGGCCATTGCTATGCGATATATAGACGCTGTTGTTAGCGATTTATTGCGTAAGAATTGTGCCATCGACTGCGAACTCATGCCGCAGGCTTCGGCAAATGCGTTTGTGCCTAACCCCATTTTCTGCATGAGTTTGCGAAGATTAACCTCTGATTTTGGTCTTTTTTCTGTTTCCATAATCAAACAACTATATATATTTATTTGCTATTTATTTGCAAAGGTAATGTTTTTATTTAATAATACCAAAGTTTTAGTGATAAATATATTTGTTTTCAGTAAAAAAAAGCGTTTTCTGTTGATTTTTGTGTGTTTTGAGGAAATATTTGGGCGTTAAACGGTATATCTGAATTATTCTTTTACCCCTATAAATGGCTAATAGCCAGCATTTTAGCCTACATATCTACCTGTAAAAAGCCATCCGGTGTAGAAATCTAAATAATTGATAATTAGAGCAATCGCATCCAGCAAACTTTCCTTGCAACTTCGATTCACAGGCGAGAGCGCCGCCGCACTGATGCGCCTTGCGTGCCCCCGCCAGCGTGTCCGGCTGTGAATATGCGGCCGCACACCAGGGAGGACACCACGGAGGACACCATCAGCCACCGAGGACCACTCCACCGAAAAACGGTATTATATATAATAAGGTATAGTAATAAGTTTATTTGTGAAATTATATTTAATAAATAGGTTTATTTGTTTAGAAAAGGTTAAAAACAAATATAAATATAAACTTTTTAATAATTTTATTTGGTAAAAACAAATAAAGTTATTACCTTTGCATCGTAAACAAAAACAAATTAAATACTTTAGCATTATGAACAAAAAACAAACATCTGTCTTGGTTGCACTTGCAACCATTGCATTAAACAACAAGGAAGGTTTTACCGTTTCCGCTGCCACCTTGCAGCCTATTACTATTGGTTACGCTGTTGCCGTCGCTGATACTCAAGACTCATTCGGTTTTGCCGGCTTGAAAAAAGTTATAGAATGCGTTAGTGAACATCCGGAAATCAACGCTTTCGGCGGATGGCTAAATCCTGATAATAGACAGTTTTATTTTGATGCCACCATAATTGTAAATGATTTGAAAACGGCTATAGAACTTGGACGTGCAAACAAACAATTAGCAATATTCGATTTGGCAAATGGTGAAACTATTAACCTATAATTAACAACCTGGGACCGGCGCCCGCCGGTCCTTTATCTAACAACTTTTAACAACTTTTAATAAAATAAAATTATGAAACAAATAAATAAATTATATAGCTTTATAAAAGATCCGCGTCTTTATGGAATCCGAAAAAATACACGCGTATATAAAGTTTTATGTCGTTTGGCTGTTTTTGGTATAGTTACAACAGGCTACAGTGACAAAAACACAAAACACGTTGACACATGGGATGTTGTGCACGTGTTGGATCGTCTGGGTATTGCTTGTGGTGCAAAGAATGTAGCCCCCCGCGGCGGCGCGTGTGGTGAACGCGTTTTTTTGCAGGGAGCTGTAAAAAAAGACTGTTTGGAAAATTACAAAAATTTTGCAGAATCTTTTTTGCTGAATCATCCCAAAAAAAACACTTGGGACGTTGAAAGTGAATTTATAAAGAACTTGCAAAAATAGAAGGTGTTAGACCGGTACCGCCGGTCCTTACATCAAACAATATTAAATACTTTATAGATTATGGCAAGAATCACGAAAAAACAGGAGTTCGACGAGCTCTCAAAGTTCGGTTGCGCTTTCCTTCAGACAAACAATTATGGCGGTTATTGCATCGTTATAGACGATGGCGGGGAAGGGGTATTATGGCGTGACTGCACCAGCAGAAATGAACACACGGCACAACGCTGGCAGCGCATAAAATACACTTGCCCGCGTGATCCTGAAGCTGAATGCCGTCCGTATTTTACCATATACGGAACGCGTTATTATCTGGACGATTTTATGTACACCGCTTAAATCATATCAACATGGTACAGAACATCACAATATCACGCACAACGGGCACCCGTGCCCTTCTGGCGGCTTTAATTACCGTTATCGTGTTACTCGTCACTCGTATGGTCAAGAACGCCCTGGCGGTCCTGAAAACGGTCTGCCAGTGGCTCCACACACGGCATAGCTTTTACGCCCAGGATGGCGATCCCATCAAGTGCACCGGCTGGCAGTTCGTCGGTTACAACATTATTGCAGTGGTAATAGCCCTATTACTTTGCATCGAATACTAACAAAAACGCCTATTATAGGCAGATATAAACATCACCAATTTTTTAATTTTTACAGATATGGCACAGATAGTTTTGTTTAATGTGACGAATGATACACAGTATCTCCCACAACGTCGAGACATGTTCAACGAGGCACGATGGAAGGAGGCGAAGCGACTCCTGGCTCAGGTACTCAAACAGCACAGCAAGGAGGCGGGCCGCTATTCGTTGCGCTTCCTTCAGGATAGGATGGTAGGTGGGGACTTCCCTGCACCGGCTGGAGGCTATCACAACGGTATCACGTGTATTGCCAACAGTGGCGAACACAGCCAGCAACGGGGCGAGTTTACGGTGCATGATATTATAGGTAGCTCGTATATCTACGAGGCACCCACGGGCGATCTGTGTATTGCCAACATACCAGACAACGACGGAGATACGGAGTACTACCGTATAGCGGTATTGTCTTACTAATCATCAATCACGGGGCTGCACCTGGCAGCAGGTGCCCCACTATTATAGAACACGTAAAAAAATGAGAAATATGAATCAGATTCTTTTTGAAGCAACGAAATTGATTTGCAACGACGGCAACGTATGTGTATGGAAGTATGAAAGCCTGGACGGTTTGCGATACTTTGCCACCAAGGACGATGCGCAGAAGTATATAGATTTGCACCACCAGTTTTGCCGTGAGCAAGGCAGAGAGGAAGAAGCCTACAGTATCGGCACGAAGGACGACTTTATGGCGGCTGCTAAAAAGCATGAAGCCGATAAGAAGGCCAACGAGGTGAAGGAGTACGGAAAGCACGTTGACGCATTGATCGAGCGCAGACAGCTCGAAATTAAAGCCCTGGACGGACTTATTCAGGTGTGCAGACAGTTCGATGGCAAGGTGCTGAATAAACGCTTCCATGATGCCATACATGAAGCTACGGGCTTTTATAGCACGTTCGGTGAATACCGTTTCAAGCTGAATTGCAGCGACTATTACCGTATTACAGAATATTGTCCTAACGTCTCAATATCCGCCGACTGGAGCCACGGCATCAACCGCTACACCGGCAAGAAGAAGGAAGTGAATCCTAACGACTGGCAGTGGAACACGGGCGACCGTCTGGAGGCAGGAAAAGCGGTTGCAGTTATAGAGTTTTACAAAAACGGCCGACTTGCCCAAATCGAGAGCCTGAAGGCTTCAAAGAAGAAGTACGCAGCCTATTTGCGACTGGCACGTAAGGCGGAGGCGATAATGAAAGAAATGGAAGGCTACGACTACGAGATCCGCGAGTTCGCAAAAGAAAAGGCGTTAAGCCAGTATAGCCATCACTCCTACTTTTGGAAGGGCTATTAAATCAACATTCACGGGCTGCACCTGGCAGCAGGGCAGCCCCTATTATAGAACACATTAAAAATTGAGAAAATCATGGATAAAAAGAAATATATCGACGTATTGACCGAACAGGCAAACAAGCACAGCAGACCGCAGGAAATGGCCCTGAGCGACTTCTGCGACTATCTTATAGAGTTTTTCAATATTGATGCTTTTAAGACTGGTACAACCGGTCAGCATTTCTTAAACTGCACACAAAAGAATCCCACCTTTGCCGATCTTGCTCTTCTGTGGCTCAACGACGTAAAAACGGCGATGGAGCATGGCCAGTGGCTGGACGTGTTCGGCATCCTGTATGAAGAAATGTATCTGAGCCGTGGCAAGGCATCGAAGACGGGCCAGTTCTTCACGCCTCAGAGCGTATCGGACCTTATGGCACAGATCAGCGGTCTGGGAGCCGGCGACCACGGCAAGGTGAATGACTGCGCAGCAGGTAGCGGACGTTTGCTCCTGGCTCACTATATGGAGAAGAGCAGACTGGACCATTCAGCCGGCCGTCGCTTCGAGTATGTGGCACAAGACAGCGATTCTATTGTCTGCAAGATGTGCGCCCTGAACTTCATGGCACATGGCATGTATGGCCGCGTGGAGTGTCGAGACACATTGCGCATGACGGAGCCGTCCGTGGTGTACGTCGTCAACGAAGTGAAATATCCGTTTAACACGCCTTATTATAGCGTGAGAAAAATATTAGCGAAGGAGGAGAAATAAGGCATCACGGGAATTAGACATCCCCTATTATCGAACATCTAAAATACTAAGGATTATGACTTTACAAGAATTTAAGCGCGAAGCGCAAAGAAGAGAAAATTATTACGATAACAGCGCCAGTGCCGCTGCACATTGGGATAAAACATGGGGCTTGACTAATCATAGTCTGTTGTGGTATTACAAGAGCTACACTATAGGCAATATGACATGGAAAGGCGGCAAGGTGCGTCTTCGTCATGGATCATACCAGAGTGTGGACTGCTTTATTGGCGACGAGCAAGTAAGCGAGTACCGCTTCAAAAAAGCCCTTGAGTCTTTTGTTTTCCCCCCGCTTACCAAGGAAGAGGAACAGCACATCGAGGCAGAACAGCAGCGTCTGGATGCTATTATGCGAGAAGATCGCATGAAGGCGAGCAGAAAAAAATATCGTCGTCAAGAAGTAGATACCCGTCAACTTTTGCTTAACTTTGCAGTATGATAGCATCAAGAACAATTCATTCCTTCCTGCTCAGTCAGCAGGAAGGACACACGCTCCTCACGGCTCAGGAATACCCCTGGAGCGTGTTGCAGGTAATACCTACCACTCCGGCAGGCTTCGACCGCACAGTGGCAGTTTTGGAGCAACGAGGTTTTGTAGCCTATCACGACACCGACCGTACATTCTGCGTCATCCACCTGACAAGCGGCGACCATGACGGACAACACCCGGAACGATATATCACCATCAACCAGAACAACTACATGCAGTTCATCGAGGCATTGAAGGACACGATGGCACAGGCGGCGGTGTGGTATAAGACGAATATTATAGACCCTATAAAATATTGAGGAATTATGAAACGAGTATATATATTAAACACTTGCGACGAACGGAAATCGTGGAGTTCATTTCATCTTTACGGCATCTGGGCATCTTCCAAGGCCGGAACTCGTCGCCTTGTTAATGCTATTATTGCAGGCATTGAAAAATACTATTTTTCGTATGAAGACAAGTATATGGATATAGCGAAACAAATAGAAAGTTTGCGTGAAGACGCAAAAACAGATTGCAACACCTTTTATTCTCTTTTGCAGAGTAAATTGATTTACGGATCAATCGAGTTGGTGGAGATTCGGTAATAACGAAGAATTGACATTTTAATACTTTATAGAATTGTTTGGAGTTATGGACAATAGAAAAGAATACACCTACCTGCTTTGTGTCGGTGGCAAGATCTTGAAGATTATAGCTAAATGGTGGAGCACTCCGCAGGAAATGACGGCAGCGAAATGCGGTATGACGACCGCGGCACGCACATTCAGAAAGTCGGCGGGTGTGTTGGTCTATGAGCGACAGTGCGGCGACCTCTGGAAGTTTGCAGAACGTTGCGAGGTACGCCCCGACTCTTATCCGCGAGAGATCATCCTTACAGCGGACAACGAGATATTATATTAAATATATTATAGAACCTATAAAAAACGACAAAAAATTATGGCAAGAATTATAATACTAAACACCTGCGACGAATGGAAGTCTTACGCCTCCTTTCAGCTTTACGGCACATGGGCGACAATAAAGGCCAGTTGCCGCCGACTATATAAGACCATTATAGAAGGCATTAAAGACGGCACATTCGCGTATGAAGATGAAAGTATGTCGCGCGAGGAACAGATTCTGACGTTCAAGGAGGATGAAAAGAGAGAATGTGCCACAACCTTCTTGCGTGATCTGCAGGACAAGCTAATATATGGGCACCTGGAATTGTCCGAGCTTAGATAATACTATATTATACTGCCTAAAAAAAACGACTGAATTATGGCAAATATATTCAAAAATGAAACAATAGGCTGCTTGCAGAGCTTTGCGGGATTTTACGATTCGATCTGGGAGCCAGACGCGGAAATATACTACGAATGTGAGCGGACGGGACAGGAGGAAGATATTGACTTTACCTTTGACTACCAGGAATATCGGCACGATATTTGCAAGAACTATACGCAGGTGTGGGAGCTCTGGCTGCGGGAGTTCATCAGTGACGACATACAACTGGAGTTCCTGGAAGTTGTGAGACCACAATATTACACAGCGTGGGAAACCGACCGATGCCGTGTGAAAATCCAACTGACACAGGCTGCGGAAGATGCTATTATAGCGAAGATAGAAAAACACCGTGAACTGTTGGCTAAATGGATCAAGGAGAATCACACGAGCCGCGATGGCTTCATCTCGTATTTATCAAATGACATCGACCAGTGGCCCAGCCGATTGTTCGACGATCAAGAAATCCGCCAACCCGCCTATCTGTTCTATATGCTCTATTATATAGTCAAGGCAGAGTTTATCAGGATAGGAGCAAACGTGAATATTGAACACGAGGCATACGGGTGTATCTGCGACGGCATAGACATCACAGCCTACATGAAGGAGGTTGTAATGGCTTAATTATTGAACCATATAAAAAAACAGAAGACTATGAACAAAGAAAAAACGCTGAAGATTCAGGAGCTGGTTCAGAAGTTCCAGGACTCGTGTCAACCTGTGCGAGGATGTACGCACACATCTTGCGACAAATGGCCTTGGAGAAGCTGCGCAGCGCACCAGACAACGACAAGTCAGATGGTGACTCTGCCAACTGACACCCCCACCCCATCCCGCGCTCGGCACGGCTCAAACGGTGGTTCGACTCCGCCGACGGGAACTATTTTTGATAATCTAAAGTATTTTGTATTTTGTTTTTAGGCTGATTTGCCGTCCGTGAGGATAGCGAACAGCCGCCACCACTCCCCACGGCTGGCTTGCGAGGGATCGACACCCGAAGGAGTGACAACGTGAAAAACCACGGACGACACGGAAGACAGACAGAGAAATCCGTGAACCTGTGGAATATGACAGAAGAATGTAAAGAAAATAATAAAATACGCAATAATCATGAAATAATGCGTCATTTATTTGATAGTTTCAAATAAAAGTACTACCTTTGCGTCAGATAAAAGAAACGAATAGTAGAACCATTCAGAACAGGGCGGCAACCTATAAGCGGCAAATAATTATGAATACAACAATCTTAGAAGAAGCTCAGAGCATGAAGGTACGTTTCCACATTGGACGTGGCGGACAATTCCACAATGCAGGTAACAAAATTTATGTCGGCACAGTGAACGACTTGTCGGATTGCTTCGGCGACTCCATTGTCTTTAGTGAGGACGAGAACGGCAATCCACTGCCGGATAGCGATTGGCAGTTGGTGGATAGCGGTGGTAATGTTATCCTGTCTGGACGCGACCAGATAGAAGCGGAGACCGGAACACTTGATTGGGATTCAGAATATGACACCGACATCGTGCGCTATCTTGAAGATTGTGACGATGATGAGTATCAGCTGATACTTGACACCGCGGAGCGTGGTGGGCATGTAGAGAAGCCTGTACTGGCATACGCTTGCCACGCACTCGGCAAGTTGATGGCAACCAATATAAAGGTATATCCTTCCAACATGGAGGTGTTTACCCAGGAAGGCTGCACCACCTTAATGCGCGGCAACTTCGATGAATACACTGAGGATGAAGAGGACGAGGTGCGTGTGCGGCTGGAGGAAAAAGGCTTTATCTCAGAGTCTATCGACGAGATCATTGATAACATGAAGATATATCAGTGGTTCAGCGATGAAGAGGAAGAGGAAGATGAAAAATAATCACTTATAGAGCCTCTGAAAAACTACAGAATCTATATAATAATCATTCAGCCCTCGACATCACGGTCAAGTCATTGAGTATGAATAAATTCGATATGATTATGGATGGGCTAAATCATAACCTTCAATGTTTGTTAAGCGTAAGATTGCCATTAGCTGACTCTAAATATTCAAAGTTCGGAAAGGACTTTTTTGATGAAGATTGGATAAATGATAAAGTCTTGGCATATTTCGATTATTTTAGGTACTCTTCTGATGATTTTGCTGCATGGTATAAACCTAATGAAGAAAAAGCATGGTTTGACTTACGCTTAGGCGAGGATGGTAAAATTTATGCAGTAGCAGGCGATTCTGAAGGTATTAAGTTCTTAAACGAGATAAGCTATATAGCATTAGATTATCGCGACTATGAGATAAGCTTTATGGGTGCCAAGAAAGATAGTTATTGGTTTAATTTCAAAATTGACCCTGATGGTGGTATTTTAAAATCGCCCGACATTTGGCGTTCTTTTGATGAATATGACGACTTAAATTTTGATGATGCATATTATGCGATGAAAGAATATAGCTTCAAGGCAGCTCTTGATGATTTGATTGATCACAGTGACGATTATCAGAACCTGGATAACGAGGAGGAAGATATGGAAGAGGAGGAATAAAAAGCCCGACCTAAGCCGGGCTACGCGAGCCATCTGGTTCGAATCTACGATAGTAGAAATTTGCTCTTGTGAGCGTTTGAATCCACAATTCCGAAGAATTGACGGTCAACGGAAGTTGTTTTTTCTTTCAATTCCATAATGGTACGATTAAAAGTTCTCCGAAGACAAGTGCAAAGATAGTGGATTTTCCGCTTGAACAATAATTCAATAACAACATTTAACAAAATTAACAAATTAAAATTATGAGGAAATCTATTGATACATACGTACAGAGCATTGCGCATGACAACGCTCAGTATATAAAGGATGGTGGATATAAGTCTATCGCAGACTACATCATTACAATATCCGAGAATGCGGATTGTGGTTGGTTTGATATGTTCGATGATTCAGAACTTGATGGCGATGAACCTTCAACAGAGCAAATTGACGAGTTGAAGAATTATCTGAACGACAATTATAACTATCTACCTGAGTAAAACCTATTCAGCCCTCGACACCACGGTCAAGTCACTATGTTATGAAAAAACGCTGTGTTCTTACGCTGACAGATGATCAGCTTGCGAAACTGATAAAGGGATATGTGGACTTCGACAGCATAGTGCATCATGCGCCCAATCTCCTGCGATACCCCATCGAGATAAGATACAAGGTGATAGAGACACTTGAGAATATTGGTATATCGGTTAGAGAAAATCCAGACGGAAGGGTTCTGAGGTCTGTAAGGTTGGAATGTACCGACAAGAACGGAACCTATTATGTGATATGCCACATAACAGCAAGTAGCGACGAAGACGCCTTTAGGGTTTTTGTTGGACCTTTATATAAGGTCGTTGAAGGCATTGATCCGTTTAGTGCGGAATCTGATATAGAACTTACATCAGAGCAGGTGAGTTTACAGAACGATGAGTATATGAAAGATATTTTTGGAAAATAAACTGGAACAACTATGATTACGAAAGAACTGGCAAAGCGGCTCATAGAGCAGGCAGAATATAATTGCTCAGGAGAGCATGTAGAGTACACCATTGACGACATACAGTCACTCAGCGAAGAAGGTGCTTATCTCGTCCTGGTATCATCTGAGTCTTGCAGAACATCATTTGTTTGCTATGAAGACGGCACGGCATATTTCCTCAACGACTGGCAGGGTGGTTTTCCCACCAACGAGATAGAGATTGCGGACTATAACAACTGGGTCACAATAGACTGGAAGGAGTCGCCTGTTTTATTCAATGGAATCCCAAGAATTTTGTTTGAATTGTAAAATCATTCAGCCCTCGACACCACGGTCAAGTCACTACGTTATGACAGCTACATATAATCACACATTATCGAGCGATATACTGCATAAGCGTTTCAGCGCGAAAGAACTTTGCGAGTTTCTGAAAGCCAATCAGGGGAAGACATTTGATGCTTACTATATCCACGCAACAACATGCTTCATCACAGACGACAACGAGTTAGAAGGCGACTATTTGGACGCAGATTATAATGTCACGGAGCGACTGGAAGATGCACAGTTCTTTTACCTTGACGAAACGACAGCAAAAAAAGACCTCGAAGAACAGACTGCGCACCTTCAGAACAAAATCGACGAGGACGACTTCAACGCACGGGTATCACTATGTCTGCCGACTGGCACACTGATCTGTAACAGCGTTGACGACAGCATCAAGGACATTATCAACGTCAAGGACTTCGACTGGGACGATTGCATAGACGTGGACTATACGTATAAGGATATAACAGGTGCGATTGTTGTGGAGTTCCGCTACAACGGAAACGGTATCGGAGGCACTATGGACTTCCTGGACCTGTACGAAGTGACAGCAACAGCAGATTGCCACGATGAGAGTATGTTGGTACCGGCTGACCAGATGGCGGATTACTATCCTCACCAAATACTCCACGAGATGCTTATGTCTGCCGAAGAAGCGGAAGAAGCGTGCGACAAAGAAACCTTGTGCAAAGACCTGAAAGACATCATGCGCCGAATGTCCTGGGAACAGCCGTTTGACGTTATAGAAAAATACATTGAAGACGTTAGTGATTACTATAGATATAGCAAATATTAACATTATAGACTATGGAAAAGAGCAGGAAAACGACACGATCGGCAGGCAGACCTGCCATCGGAGGTAATAGACGACAATACGTAGTGACGGACGACGCACACGAGTGGATTATGGCACACGGTGGCGGCAAATACCTCACAGACACCATCCACACTATCATGGCAGTGGCACAGGAACAGAAACAACAGTAATAACTATAAAAACAGAATCATTATGAAGACAAAGAAAGTTTATCCATTTATCGTAGCGAGAATTTTTGAAGGCAAGAACGAAGCACTTGAGGATCATGTCATCACGTTTGACGCCCGTGAAGTGGCCTATTACCACTACCACGAGAAAGATGAGAACGTGGTAACGGTCGGATTCAAATCTGGCAAGGAGATTCCCATGTATCTCGAACTGGATGCCGAATGTTATCCTGACGACAACCTGAGAACAGCCATCGATATGGTGCAGTACTCCCACTTCTGGCACGACAACAAAGAATAAACAGCACAACAACATGACCATTTTTAATACTTTATAGACAATGAAACAAATTGAGAATTTCGACGACTACCGCACTATGGTGGACGAGGTGAAGGTGCATGATTACAGATATTTCGCCCTGAATGCTCCCACTATCAGCGACGAGGAATATGACGCACTGTACTTTGCTTTGCAAGCGTATGAGGAAGAGCACCCAGACGAGGTGCTGAAAGACTCGCCAACGCAGCAGTGCTACAGCGAGAACGGCAACGGAAAGCGCACGGTGGCACGTCGCGCGGCTTGCCTCTCGATGAAGAAGTTGCACGATGCCAAGGCGGTGGTGAAGTATCTGAGAGCACAGCAGCGTGCTGCCAATATTAGCAGCAAGGGTGCGAAGGTGGATGTAGAATGGAAATTCGATGGAGAGACCGTGAGCCTTGTTTATCGTCGCGGAACACTCTCGGAGGCCACTTACGGACATGGCAAAGAGCTGTATGGTATCGACTGCCTGGAACACATGAAGTATGTGGATGGCGTGGAGGAATATGTGGAGCAATGGAAAGATGATGATCGCGTGGAGGTGCGTGGTGAGGTGATTATCTCACTCGATGAGTTTGCCAGTTATAGCAAGGCTGGCAAATCACCAAGATCTACAAGCAACGGTATCATGGCGAAAAAGGAGGCTGTGGCTGACGAGTGCAAGCGTCTGGAGTTTCATCCGTTCCGCGTAATTGCTAACGATGTTACGTCGCATTATTACGCTATGGACGACCTGGGATATTGGGGCTTTCTCTCTTGCGGTTTCATAGAGCAGATAGAACTGGATAAGCCGGATGCCGAACTGGAGCAGGACATCGAGAACATTGTGTGCTCTGCCGAGGTGGAGAGAGAGACACTGCCCTACCCTACCGACGGCCTTGTATTCAAGTTTGACAACTACGACTATTACGACCGCATAGGACAGACAGACCATGACGCAAAGTATAACTGCGCGTTTAAGTTTCGCCCCGTGTTTAAGGCTATTACCACGTATCGCGGTCATCATACCACGGTAGGCGAGAAGACGGGTAAGGTGACGTATGTCGCCGACTTTGACGAGGTGGAGATGAACGGACACCTTTTTGCCCATGCCAACTGCGGAAGCGAGAAAACCTTCAATCAGAAGGACCTTGTGCCGGGCTGCAAGATTGAGGTTAGTCTGCATGGTGACGTTATCGTGTGTGTGGATGGTAAGGTAGAGGACGAACCGACTACTGAGAATAAGCCGACCATCGATAATAAGCCGACCATCGATAATAAGCCGACCATCGA